>NPIF01001223.1_pt1 | contig 97828 bp, 85 predicted proteins | sample 8637461 | NCBI WGS metagenome assembly NPIF01 (sample SAMN07420641, study PRJNA396082) | bioreactor metagenome | isolation source: sample BR12 brine-fed electro-methanogenic bioreactor BR | place: Japan: Kochi | collected 2016-12-09 | reverse complement strand
GGCCCAATTGGTGGAATTTACACTGAAGCTTGGGCAAGTGGTGCTGTCAGAGGTTATTTAAAAAACAATCCTATTGAATTAACAAAGCCTATGACAAGCTTTGATACTAGTGATTTATATGGCCCTGGATTCCTAACTATATCTAAATTATTAGAGGGAACTAATACCCCTTTTACAGGTCAAGTAATGATCCAAAGTGGTAACCTTGCTCAAGATTTGGCTATTTATTTTCAAGAAAGTGAACAAACACCTTCTCTTTTCAATCTATCAATAGATTTTGATAAAGAAGGGAGAATTATAGGAGCTGGAGGTTTATTTATTCAAGCTCTTCCTGGTTGTAGCAATGAAGATCTAGAAAAAATGCAAAATTTAGCATCAAATCTTCCTTCCCTTTCTAAAAATATTACTTTAAATAATAGTCCTAAAGAATATATGATTGCTAATTTCCCAACATCAAATCATTTAGCTCATGGTTTAGTTGGTTTTTCTTGCCCATGTAAAAAAGAAAACTTTACAAAACATTTAATAGGATTACCTAGAAAAGAAAAAGATGCTATTTTAGAAAACGGACCTTTCCCATTAGAACTAACATGCTTTAACTGCAATAGCAACTATAAATATAGTGAAGAGGAAATTAAAGAATTGTTTAAATAAATCACTTTCAAATGATGAAAGTGAAATAAATATTATAATATCTCTGGGGTTTCAGAGGTGAGGAGTAAACATGGTTTTTTTTGCAACGTGCGCAGCTAACCAACAAGATATCTTAGAGCATGAGATTAAAGCTTTAGGTATAGATGAAACAAATATTAATAACGGTGGTGTGGAATTTGAAGCAGATTTAGAAACTGCTTATAAATTCTCCCTATATTCAAGAGTAGCTTCTAGATTACTTTTAGCGCTTTTTAGCGATGATGATGTAATTAATGCTGATGAATTATATCAAAGTGCTATGGAAATTCCATGGGAAGAATGGCTAGACCCTTCTAAAACATTTGCAGTTACTCAAACTGTAAAACATTGTAGATGGTTAAAAAATGGGCACTTTGCAGCTGTAAGACTAAAAGATGCGATTGTTGATAGAATTAAAGCAAACTTTGAAGGGGAAAGACCTAATGTCGATAAAGATAACCCTGATTTAACTTTCCATGTACACGTAAAAGGTGATAGTGTAATTTATTTTGTCGATTTTTCAGGTAGAAAATTACATAAAAGAGGATATCGTTTATCGTTCATCGACGCTTCAATGAGAGAAACTCTAGCTTCAACTATTTTAAAAAGAAGTGAATACAGAAGAGTTTTGGAAGATAATGAATTAGAAGAAATTCCAACTCTTTTAGATCCATTCTGTGGAGCTGGTACAATTTTAATAGAAGCAGCTCTTTGGGCAAGTAAAGTAGCTCCAGGTCTTATTGATGTTGATCGATATGCATTCTTTAATTTACCAATTCATGATGATGCAATATGGTCAAAAGTACTAAATCAAGCAATTCAAGAAGAAGAAGAAGGCTCCAAAAGAGAATTTAAATTCTATGGTTGGGATATTGATCCTAAAGCTATTAAAGTTGCACAAAAAAATGCAAAAGCAGCAGGTGTTGAAGATAAAATTGAATTCAGTGTAAAAGATTTTACTACAATAACAAAAGAAGATGTTCCATCCTCAACTGGCTATATTGTAACAGACCCTCCATATGGAGTTAGATTAGAAAATACTTCAATAGAAATTTTATATACTAATATGGGAAAAACTCTAAATGAATTTTTTGGAGGATGGCATACAACAATTGTTTGTGGTGAAAAAGAATTATTAGGATATGTTAACATGAAACCTAATAGAACAAACTCAGTAATGAATGGTAGTATTCCTTGCCAAGTTGCACACTACTATGTATTTAGTGAAGAAGAAAGACAAGAATTTATTAAAAAAGCTGAAGAAAAAAGAAAAGAAAGATTATCTGCTCCTTTAAGTGAAGGCTCTCAGATGATTTATAATAGATTAATAAAAAACCTTGAAATTCTTCAACCAAAAATGGAAGAAGAAGGAGTTACAAACTATAGAGTATATGATGCTGATATGCCTGAATATAATGCTGCAATTGATTTATATGATAATAAATACATTGTATTAAGTGAATATGCCGCACCTTCAAACATTGAAGAAGAAACTGTTGAAAAACACTTAGAAGAATTAGTTTTAGCTACTGAAAGAGCAACAGGCATTGATATTGATAAAATCTATATCAAAACAAGATCAAGACAAAAAGGAAAAGATCAATATAAAAAACTAAATAGCAAAAACCATTTTATAATAGTTAAAGAAAATGAAGCAAAATATTTAGTAAACTTTGACGATTATCTTGATACAGGTATATTCTTAGATCACAGACCAATAAGAAAAAAATTAAAAGAATTATCTAAAGATAGAAGATTCTTAAATCTTTTTTGCTACACAGGAACAGCAACTGTTCAAGCAGCAATGGGTGGAGCTTTATCTACCGTTAGTGTAGATGCTTCAGCAACTTATTTAGATTGGGCTATAAAAAACATGGAATTAAATAATTTTAAAACTATGAACCATTTCTACTATAAAGAAGATTGTATGGATTATTTATATAACTCTTACGATAGATTTGATTTAATTTTCTGTGATCCACCAACTTTCTCAAATGGTAAAGGTAGAGATTCTTTCGATGTTCAAAGAGATCATAAAAGATTGATTCACCTCTGTATGAGACATATGGATAAGGATGGAATATTAATATTTAGTAACAACAATAGAAAATTCCAATTAGATGATTATATATATCAAGATTATGATGTAAAAGATATTACAGAAGAATCTATTGGCTTAGACTTTAAAAGAAATAATAAAATTCACCAATGTTACTTAATAAAAGAACGCCAAAAAATCAAAGTAAGAAAACATCCTAAAAAAGTTGTAAGAAAAGAAAATATAAACTAAAAAATTAAGCTCTAGCAAATTTTGCTAGAGCTCTTTTTTACCTTGAATTTATATATTTCTCAAGTAAAGCTGGCCAATCTGTTTGAATAATATCAAATCCCATTTCAATTAAATTTCCCCAACCTTTATCAAAACCTTCTTTGATTGAAAGATTATCGTCAATTTTAGCTGAAAGAATGATATCATCATCAAGCATAATCGAATTTACCCATAATAAAATTGATAGTTGTTTTAACTCACTGAGAAAATCTTTTGAAACTAAAGGAGAATTGATATCATTAAAAACAAGCTCAACAGCCACAATATTAATATTTCTATCTTTAATCATTTCCCATTGTTTAATATCATCAATTATGGGCATATACATAAAAGAGGGATCTAAACATTCAAGTTCATCTATCAATCGTTTTTCAACTGGAGATTTTAAAATCAATTGATTTTCCATATTTAAATTTCTTAAAAAGTTAATAGTATCTTTCCAATAAAACCAAGACCTATCAATATTAATAAAACATTTACCTTTTAAACTTAAAAGAACATCTTCTGCTCTTTCTAAATGTCTATTTGTTTTTAAAAACAATGAATTGTAAATATTAAAACTATCGATTTGTCTTGAATCACATTTTTTTAAATCTATATCTTTATTAATTATTTTTTTCTCTTCACCATCATGGAAAGCATAAAATACACCGTCAGTACTTTTTATTATATCCATTTCTACTATATCAGCACCGTGTAATAAAGCATTCTTAAAAGATAATTCTGTATTAGGAATAATATTTCCACCTACTGTTCCTCTATGAGCAGCAATCAATATATTTTTTTGTCTTTTTTCTAATAACAACTCTCTATTCTTAAACATATCTTCCTCAATAATAAATTATTCGATACATATTACTACTGGAATAGGTCTCTCTATCTCCGTTACAGCATCATTTTCTCTATCAGCAATTTTTAAATGCTTTTTACCATCAATTAATATTTGAGCAGAACCTCCACCATCAAGATTTACTAAATTTTTTATTCCATATGATTTGCAAAAATCAGAAAACTCTAAAAGAGAGGCCCCACAACTTTCAAAACCTTTTTTATGACCTAATTTTCCAGCACCTTCAGCCCAAATCAATATAGGTTCATTATCTTTTTCACCAATACCTATTCTTGCTGCTCTTCCTTTATTAAAATCAAGAGGATAACGAGTTGAAGGGAAAGCTATGCCCTCTCCATCATAAAACTTTGCTCTAAAGTCATTTATTTGATTATTATTAATAATCATAGAAGGTCCAACTTGTAATCCAAACTTATAATCGTCAAGACGATTAAAGAATTCAATTTTTTCATCTCTAAAAGGATAGTTTACTTTTTCATCACTCTGAATAACAAAACCTGCCATAGGAATATTAACTTCACCTTTTTCCTTAATTGCAACAATTTTATTATTTACAACAACTATCGCGCTACCTTTACATTTTGGTGTAGTACGATAATTTGGTCTTGTATAAAACTTCGAATTTAACCCATCAATAAAAATTTCATTATCAATACGAATTTTAAAATCTTGAACTTCTAAATTGGAAATTTCTACTTTATTATTATAATCAACTAATAAACATTCTCTATGATTTAATGGTGGTAATATTATCTTTGATTTACTAAGAGCAAAACCATGAGGAGTACCTATTTCATCGTAATCGGAATCAATATCAGTTTCATCTAAAATAAAGAAATGACTATTTACTAATAATTTAGACTTTTTTATTTTTGATAAATATCCAATATCATTAGACATAGGTAAAAACATAATTGAATCAAGATTTCCTTTAACAATATTTAAATTTTCACTTTCTAATAAATAATTAAAATATTTATCTAATCTCTCATCATCAAAAACTAAATTCCCATTGACTATTGCAATTTTTCCATCTTTATTTGCTTTATTAAAATAATAATTTAATAATAATTGATCTTCAAAAATATAACCAATATCAGTATTTCTATCCAAATCAATTTCCAAATCATCGATATTATAAAATAACATATATCCATATTCATTAGGTCTTTGTGGAACAATATTTATTTCATATAAACTTGATACTGCCTTTATTGATTTCTTATTAAAAGGGGGAGATTTAAAAATTAAATCTTCCCATTTAAAATCAGTTACAACTTGATATTTCTGAATATTATTATCAGATAATTTGACTTTAACAATTTCAGATTTCATATTTATCCTTTAATACCCGAGGAAACAGAACCTTCAATAATATATCTTTGAGCAAATATAAATACTATAACAAGTGGTAAGATAGATAAAACACTACCAGTTAATAATAAATTCCATTTAGCTGAATATTGTGATTGAAATTGAGTCAATCCTAATGTAACAGTATATAAATTCTCTTTTGTTAAATACAGCATAGGTCTTAATAAATCATTCCAGTTATTCATGAAGGCAACTATAAATAAAGTTGCAGCTGGAGCAGAACATTGTGGCAAGAATACATAGATATACATTTTCCATGCATCTGCTCCATCTATAATTCCTGCATCAAGCAAAGCATCAGGAATTTGTTCAAAATATTCCTTTAACATAAAAGTTCCAAAAGCTCCTGCTAAAAAAGAAGGAACAATTAGAGGTAAGAAAGTATCTAACCAATTTAATTTCATCATAATATAATATTCAGGAATAATTGTTACTTGCACAGGAACCATTAAAGTAATTAATAATAAAGTAAAAACTAATTTTGATCCTCTAAATTTCATTCTTGCAAATACAAATCCACCAAGAGTACAAATAATAACTTGTCCAAGTGCAGCCAATACACATACAAAAATTGAGTTTAATGTATATCTTCCAAAATTATATTGTCCAATTACTATTTGATAATTCTCAAACATATTACTTTTAAATAATAAATCAGGAATTTTAAAAACACCTTCTGAGAAAATATTTTTTTCTGTATTAAATGAATTTTGAAGCATCCATAAAAATGGGAAAACTGCTATTAAAGCGGCTATTACTATTAACACCATCCTAAGAGGATGCATATCTCTTTTATTACTCATAACATTTCTCCCCTAATCTAATGGTCTTGCCCAATTTTTTCTAATATAGAAATTCATTATTGTTAATAAGCCAACAAATATTAATAAAACAAAAGCTACTGCAGATGCATATCCAACTCTGTAGTAAACAAAAGCATTTAGATAAACATCATAAACCAATGTATTTGTTGAATTTTGTGGACCACCTTTAGTCATAGCATAAATTAATTCGAAATTTTTAAACGAATCAATGATAGCTACAGTTAGAACAAAAAATACCGTTGGAGCTAACATTGGAAGAACAACTCTAAAGAATCTTTGTACACTATTTGCCCCATCACAAATTGCAGCTTCAATGGTTTGTGCTGATATACCTTGTAAACCAGAGAGAAATAGTATCATACTATAGCCTGCCATCTTCCATACTTGCACGCCAGCTACAGTTTGAAGTGCTAATTTAGGATCACCTAACCAATATGGAGCTGTAATTCCAAAATTCTCTAAAATGATGCTTAATAAACCAATATTTGGTCCCAAAATCCAGTTCCAAACAATACCAACAGCTACAGCTGAAGTTACTACTGGTAAATATATTACTGCTCTAAAAAATGGAATTGATTTTGCTTTTATATTAATTAATACAGCCAAGATTAATCCAAAAACTATTGAACCTATTACATAAATAACTGAAAACTCTATAGTGTTAAATAATGTTTGAATAAATGTTTCTGTATGAAATGCTTCTATGTAATTTGAGAGACCCACAAATTTTGGACTTCCTAATAAGGACCACTGATTAAAGCTTAGTACAAATGCCCATACAATAGGGATTAATCTAAAAGCTATTAATCCAATAATTGTAGGAAGTAAAAATAACCAAGGAGTTAATCTTCCATGCCAGGATAATTTTCTATTTTTCATAAATTATGCCTTTAATTTATATATGGCTACAAAAGTAGCCATATATTTGTTAATAAATTATGTAAATATTATTATTTATAATATCTAGCTAATACTGTATTAATTGATTTTTCACCTTTAGTAAGAGCTTCTTCTAAAGTCATTTCACCATTGGTAACACCATCAATTAAACCATTAAATCCAAGAGCTTCAGCAGCTCCATATCCTCTCCATTCACTCCAACCTTTTGTAAATGATGTTCTCATTGGACTACCTGCTTGTTCAATTAATACATTCATTTCTGCTGGTAATTGGCTTGCATCTGAGAATTCATCACTTTCTGTTAATGCTTTAAATGCTGGAATTTTACCTGCTAAATACATATCCAATGATGCACCATCACCTGCTACAAATTTTGTAAATTCCCATGCTTCTTTAGGGTTTTTAGTATTAGGAGCAATTGAATATGAATCTGTCCAAGCATATGTATAAGATACATCAGCACTAGGACCTACAGGAACTCTTGTAATTCCCCAATTCATGCTTGGATCTGCAACTTTTCTATTATTATCAATATTCCAAGAACCATCAATCCACATTGCAGCCATACCCATTGGGAATACGTCTTGTTGTCTAACAGAACTCATATCTTTTTGAGCTGGAGCATAACCATTATCAACTAATGATGCTAACATTTCTAAAGCTTCTAAAGCTTGAGAATCTGGATCAAATCTCATTGTATCTTTGTTCAATAATCTACCGCCATTAGCATATACCCAAGGTTCAACATGAGCATATCTACCATAGAACCAGAAACCATATTGATCAGTTTTTCCATCATTATTATTATCAACAGTTAATTTTTTAGCTGCTTCTTTAAATTCATCCCAAGTCCAATCTGCATCTGGATAAGCAACACCTGCAGCATCAAAAGCATCTTTATTATAATAAAGAGGAGTTGTAACTAATGCAAAAGGAAGAGCATAATAATGATCAGTATTACTTACACCTTTTACAGCTTCTAACATATCGTTATAGAAAACTTCTCTTGTATTATCACTATTAATATAATCATCTAATTCTAATACTAAACCATTTTCAGCCCATTCTTCTAAAGATCCAGAACTCATAGTAAATACATCAGGTAATTTATTTTGATTAGCTAAAATTCTAATTTTAGTCCAATATTCTTTTGTACTAACAATAGTATTATTTATTTTTACATTTGGATGTTCTGCTTCATATTGAGCAATTATTTCTTGGTTTTTATCCTTTAAATCAGCATCCCATGTCCACCATTCTAAAACAACATCTTCTTTTTCTGCAACTTCTTGAGCACCATTTGCATATACACTAGTAAAAGCAAATAATAAAATTGATAAGAAAATTAAACTTTTTTTCATTTTTTCCATCTCCTTAGGTAAAAATTAATTTTTATAATTAAAATTAAGTCTTTATTAGATTTTCTATTTTAATAATATCATAAAATTGGAACGTGTCAATATAATTGACAATTTATTTAATTATTTAATAATATCCTAATATATTTAGTAAATTACTACACAAATTTTTAGAATTATTCATATTTAATCAGTAAATTATTCAAAATATTAACTAAATTCATAAATACCACTCTTTTTTTGATACGTACTACTAATAATTAAATCTCAAATCAACCTCTTTTTGTATTTCATTAAGACCTTCTTCTACACTTAATAAACCTGAAATTATAGAACTTAAAACAGATCCAAATATTTGTTCAAATTCAAATTCATCAAAATTAGGATTAATATTTTCATCATTTCGCCAACCAATTTTAAAAGATTTTTTAAATGATGGAATCCAAGGATATAATTCAATAGCATCTACATTTCTTTTTAAATGTTTAGAACTAATATATCCACCTAAATAATTTACATGATCAGTAATTTCTCTTGAATAAACCCATTTTAAAAAGTTATGGATTTCATCATCCTTTTCTGTATTCTTTGATATTCCAATTACACCTCCGCCTAACATTGGAAAACCACCAGGGATTGGTGCATAGCCGACTTTATTAATTATCTCTATTTTTTGTGATTGTATTAGACGAGATGCATGATTTCCAAATACTATTGTCATGGCAATTTCGTTATTCGCAAAATCTTCAATTGAATCTTGCCACCAAGAATATTGTGTTCCACTAGTGTATTTAGACAAACTAATAAATTCTTTTATAGAATCTTTTATTGCATTATTATTAATATTAATCTTTCCATCTTCATCATAAATTGATATCCCTTTTGCTTTTATTCTAGGCAGAATCTCACAAGCAATCGCTACAGAAGATCCTTTTATCATAGATGTTCCATATTTCGTTGGAGAAATAGGGTTAAAATCTCTTGTAAAATATTTTGCAATTAAATCAAATTCTGCAAATGTTTTTGGTACTTCTAATTGACATTTTGTTTTCTCAAAAAAATCTCTTTTTATAAAAGGATTCTCAAATAAATCACGCCTATAAAAAAGTAATTGAGTACTAGTATCAAAAGGAAGAGATACAACTTTACCTTTTGAATAAAAATAATCATCAGGAATAGAATCTACTAAATAATTTCTTATTGCTTTAAAAGGAGAAATAGAAAAATTTATTGGTTTATAAATTTTATCACCAAACTTATTCAACCAAGCCATATCCATTCTTATTATATCATAAGCTTTAGTATTATGAGCATTTGAAACTTTATTTAATAATTCTTGATAAGGAAAAGTCATTATTTTTACATTAATACCAGTTTTTTTTGAAAACTCTGGTATTAAATAATTTAAAGCCTCACTTGTAGGACTTTGAGAAGCTAAAAAATTAATTTGCTTAGCTTCTTTTATTATTTCTAAATCATTATAAATAGAAAAAAAACCTTTTGGTGTCAATATTAAATCGTCAATACTTCTTTTTAATATTTTTTCACCAATTATACTTCCCAAATATTTATTATTAACTTCAATCTTTGAATAAATTTCTTTATCTATAAAGGATTTACTTGTTACACTATATAATTTAGTAGAGAAATGACTATCTACTACTTTCAAAGCATCAAAGACATTATTAGCTCTATCTTCTCCAAGTGTTATAATTGCATCATATTTTTTAGCATTTATTGCTAATTTAAATGATTTTTGATGAATCATCACATCTTCACAAAAATAATATTCACCAAATATACCATTATTTTCTAAATAATCTTTTACACCTTTATAAAATTGTTTATCAATATTGTTAGTTAACATGCCACAAAAACAAGCAATATTCTTGTTAGAATCAGATACAGCTTTTTCAGCCATCATTTTACCAATTTTATAATAATCATAACCAATAAAAGCCGAATTTTTTGGAGGATTATCAACTTTCCTTAAAGCTAAATATATTAATACATCCTCACTTATTTTATAGTCTATTTCCGAAGAAACGCTAACCAATACAATTGCTGTAGGATTTGAAGAACTTATAGTATTTACTAATTCACTCTCTTTTTCAATTGAATTATTACTACTATGGATTGTTACATCATATCCCTCTTTTGATAAAATAGTATTTATTCCAACAAATAAATCAACATATAACTTTTGATCTAATCGAGGTATAATAACTGCTACTTGATTAGTTTTCCCCTGTCTTAGATTTTTTGCTTGTAAATTAACTTTATAACCTAAATCTTCTATTGCCTTCTTTACTAGGTTCATTTTTTCAACGCTTACATTTCCCCTATTATTTAAAACATTAGAAACAGTTCCATGAGAGACACCAGCATATTGTGCTATATCTTTTATAGTTGGCATAAAATTTTTCCTTTATATTATTGTAACGTTCCAATAATATAATATAATTTAATGCAAATTTTGTCTAATACTATTTAAAAAAAAACAATCCTCAAAAAATATGTGTAATTTTTATACATATTTTTTAAGGAATATTATTAATTATTTTATAGAGCGGCTTTATATACTTTAATTAAATCATCTTTATCAAGACCTATTGTATTTCCTATTAATCTGTTGCCAAAATTAGTAGCTTTTATACTTAATTCTTCAATTTCTTCATCACTAGGATTTATTCCTAATTCTTTCATATTTGTTGGCATATCAATTGCTTTATAAAATTCATTTAACTTATTCAAACCTAAAATAGCAGTTTCTTTTGCACTATCAGTTGGTTTTACATCAAATACTTTAATAGCAAATTTTTCTAATCTATCTTCTATTTTATCAAAAACATAATAAGCCCAAGCACTAAATACTGCACTCAGTCCTGCTCCATGGGCAACATCATACATGCCACCTAGTTCATGCTCTATTTTATGTACAGCCCATTCTCCAGAAGTACCAGTTAAACCATTATGGGATAAACTACTTGCCCACATAATATTTTCTCTTGCTTGTACATCATCTGGGTTATCAAGTAAAATATATGCATTTTTGATTACAGATCTCATCAATCCTTCTGCAATTTCATCTGTAATATCAAGATTATTAGATCCATCGGTATTTAAATATCTTTCCATTGTATGCATTAGGATATCCACAATACCACTAAAAGTTTGATATTTTGGTAAAGTTAGCATCAATAAAGGATTCATAATTGCAAATCTGCAAGCAGCGGAAGGATGACTGCAAGATCTCTTTAACATTCCATCATCTTTAGTAACTACACACCCTTTACTCATTTCAGAACCTGCAGCAGCGATTGTTAAAATAGTTGCAACAGGTAATGAGCCTTCAACAGATCTTGTTCCAGCGAAAAAATCCCATACATTTCCACCATTAAATAATCCAATTGCTATAGCTTTTGAAGAATCAATTACACTTCCACCACCAACTGCTAAAATAAAATCAACATTCTCTTTTTTACAAAGATCTATTCCTTCGTTTACTTTTGAAAGAAGAGGATTAGCTACAACTCCACCTAAAAGAACATAATCAATATTTTCTTTTTCTAAAGAAGTTTTTACTCTATCAATTAATCCAGATTTTAAAGCACTGTTTCCTCCATAATGAATTAATACTTTTTTAGCTTTATAATTCAATAATTCTTTTGCAACATCATTTTCACCATTTTCTTTAAATATTACTTTTGTTGGAGTATAATATGTAAATTCTTTCATAATCTTATCCTTTTCTTATATTTATAAATTATTTATATTGATAATAAAGAGCAAACTATTAGCTTGCTCTTCTTCTTTATTTTTCGTAAACAACTTCCTCTAATACATCGATAAGAGGTTGGTAATCTCCATCAATTGCACAAATATCAGCTTCTAAAAATCTATCAGGGTCACAATCTTTCCAATCGATAACATAGCCGGCAAAGTAAATCAATTCCCAAAAAAATAGTCTAGTAGCTTGAGCATTGCCATTAATAAATGGATGGATAGCCTCTAACTCTCCCATATAAAAAGCTAAATCATTTATGAAAGAATCTCTATCTAAATTCCTTAAATATCTATCATTTCTCAACTTATTAAATAAATCTTTTAAAGAAGAAACTATATATTCAGGTCTACAAAATTCAGTTCTTTTTGCAGCCATTTTAGTTCTAAAAGTCCCAGCAGATGGATAAATATCACTAAACAAAGAAGAATGAATCGCCTCAAGTTTCTCAGAATCGAATGGCCCATCTATTGGGTTAATCATTATTTCTGCAGTACGTAAAGATGTAATATATATTGCTATTTTTCTTAATTTAGATCTATCTCTAATATCAAAAAAATTATATAAACATCTTGTGTTCTTATAATAGTTAAAATCTTTAGTGCTAGCTACATAATTTCTACCTGAAAGAGAATTACTAACAATATATTTCTCAATTAAACTATCAGCAGTTATATCTTTATCTAAAACTGCTCGTATATCAGCCTCATCTTCATCAGAAAGAGTAAATCCTTCTGATTCATAATTAAATCTAATATAGTCGATGCAACGTTGCATTCGGCCTTTTCTCATTTCTTTTATTAGAGGAAAACCCTCTAGCTCCTTATTTGATAAATATTTTCTTTAACATAATAATACAAATACATATAAGATTTGACAAGGTATAATATTTAAGTTTAAAGAAATAAGGGGTTAAGTATTTAACTTAACCCCAATTAATTTTAATTATATTCCATTAAAATTTTAATGAAATAGTTGGTGTTACTTCAATACCCCAACTATTTAGATTATTCCAATTAGAGAATCCATTAATATTTCTAAATTTGGAAATCAAGCCTAATTGTAATTTATCTGTTGCATTAATTTGAATTCCTAATTGAGCACCATAACCAATTGCAAAATGATCTAATACATCTGCATCAAGTTTGACAGAACCAACATAAGGGAAATCAACTAAAGTTGCATCTACTAATGGAGCTAAATCAATTGATAATTTATCAAAGTTTAATTGTAATTCAGGAGCAATTGTTAATCTAAATGAGTAATCAGAAAGAGAGGTATCTGTAAATAAAGTTTTTAATGCACTCATTGCACTTCCATCAAGAGGCATTACAACAAAATCTGTATCAATATTTAGACCAAGACCTAAATTACCCTTTGATACTATATTATTAAATCCAATACCAAAGCCAGCGGCAATACTATATTGATCATATGTTGCTCCAATACCAGCTACTGTATTTAATGAATAACCAGCTGTTCCTCTTAGAGAAAGACTTGTATAATAATCACTTGGAGATTTCTTAGTTTTTTCAACAGCTGCAACTAAATCTTCTTCAATAACAGCTTCTTCAACTTCTTTAGTCATTTCTTTTTCTTCTTCAACAACTTCATCAGAAGCTACAACTTCTTCTTTAACAACATCTTCAATTTCTTCAACTACTTGAGTTTCTTCTTCAACTATAGGAGCTTCAATTTCTTCAGCACTATATAATGGCATAGCTACAGATATAGCACTTGGTGACCAATTAACTCCATCATAAGTTTGTTGAAGATACAAAGTATATTCTTTTGAACCGTCTAAATGTTGAATTGAACAGGAAGAAGTCATCCCATCAACAACTGTCCAATTATCAGGATCTTCACCATCAAGTTGATATCTAAACCCAGTAATTTGTGGGTCATCTAACATCCATTCCCATGTAATAACAACTTCAGTTGCAAAAGCCATTACTGGTAATAAAACAAGTAAAGCTAATAAAGTTAAAAATTTTTTTTTCATAATTTTATAATAGGGATATTCCCCCGACTCCTTCTATATAATTTTAAATTCAAATATTCACACATATAATAATACACAATAAAAATCATACTAACAACTCAAAAATAGTATTTGATAAAAAAAACTTATTTCTACATATAAAATATAACAAAATTTTAACTATTTTGTTACAAAAAGACAAAATATGATATTTTTAACAAGAATTAACTTTATTATTTTCTTTTTATTATTTAAAAAGAGTTAATATAATAGGAAAGAAATATAATGAAAATCAATGATTTTAAATTAGAAGTATATTTTAATGAGTATGAATTTAAAGCTCCATATTTATTAACACAATCAGATTGTCAATCTATGAGTATAAATGAATTATTAAGTATGGAAAAAGGTGCAAAAAAAGAATTTTTAGATTTACATTTAGGATATACAGAAGTTGCAGGAAGTCCAGAATTAAAAAAAGAAATATCTAATTTATACATAAATAATAAAGAAGAAAATATTCTAGTACACACAGGAGCACAAGAAGCTATATTTAACTTTATGAACATCATTTTAAATAAAGAAGATCACGTAATTACTCAATTTCCAATTTATCAATCACTATTTGAAATAGCTAATTCTATTGGTTGCAAAGTCTCTTATTGGCGATTAAAACAAGGAAAATCAAATTGGGAAATGGATATAAATGAATTAGAAAACCTAATTCAAGAAAATACAAAATTGATAGTACTTAATTCTCCTAATAATCCAAGTGGATATACTTTCTCAAAAGAGGACTTTGAAAAAATAATAAAAATAGCAAAAAAGAAAAATATTTATATCTTTTGTGATGAAGTATATAAAGGTCTTGAATTAGATGGTAAAAAAAGACCTTGGCTAGCAGATTTATATAATAAAGGAATCTCTTTGGGAGTAATGTCAAAATCCTATGGATTAGCTGGTCTAAGAATTGGATGGATTGCTACAAATGATTTAGAAATAATTGATAAAATGACTAAAATGAAACATTACACTAGCATATGTTCTAGTGCTCCATCTGAGTATCTCGCAACTTTAGCACTAAAACATGGTGATGAAATTTTAAATAATAATTTAAATTTGATAAAAAATAATATTGATTCAGCAAATATTTTATTTCAAAAATATCCTAAACTCTTTAATTTCAATAAACCTATGGCAGGGCCTGTAGGATTTATAAAAATAAATATTAATACTCATATTAAAGATTTCTGTGACAAATTAGTTAAAGAAAAAGGAGTATTATTATTACCTGCTAATATATATGACTTTGAAGGTCAATATTTTAGGATGGGTTTTGGAAGAAAAAATTTTAAAACAAGCTTAAAAATGTTTGAGCAATTTTTAATTGAGAACAACTACGTCTAACAAGGGTGATTAATAACTTGAAAAGTTAATAGCTAATGATGTATCTTAGAAAATATGAACGAAATTAAGAATTTAGCTATTTTCTGTGGATCTTCAAAAGGAAATAATAACAAATACAGTGAATCCGCAATAAAGGTTGGAAATTTCATTGCCAACAATAATATGAATTTAATCTACGGTGGTGGAAATATTGGACTAATGGGAATTGTAGCATCTACAGCTTCTAAAAAAGGAGCAAAAGTAATAGGAGTACTTCCTGAAATATTGAATCTACCTCAAGTAGTTAATAAATGTGTTGAAACAGAGAGAATAATTACTGAAGATATGCACTCAAGAAAAAAAGCAATGTATGATAGAAGTGATGCATTTATTGCAATGCCAGGAGGAATTGGGACATTTGAAGAATTCTTTGAAGCTTACACTTGGCTTCAATTAAATATTCACATAAAACCAGTAGGTTTATTAAATATTGATGATTTTTATACACCATTATATGATTTTTTAATTAATGCTTGTAATAAAGGATTTATTAGTAAGAAAGTTCTTAATTCCCTTTGTATTGATTCTGAGATTGATATTTTAATAAATAAAATGAGAGAAAAAGAATTGGATTTACCATTAAAAGTGTAGGAAAATATGATTAAAGAACCTTTAAAATATAAAGTATTAGAATATTTTTATATTATTCTTGGAACATTTCTTACAGCTTTAGGAGCTGTATTATTTGCCAACCCTGCTCAAATTGCAAATGGAGGAGTTACAGGAATAGCCATTCTTTTACACCATACTTTAAATTTTGATTTAGGTATTACGATATTAATTTTAAGTTTTCCTTTATTTTTTGTTGGTTTAGCAATATTTGGTCGTGAATATGGATTAAAATCATTAGTTGGAACAATTTTATATTCAGGATTTGCTTTTTTACAATCGAGGATGTTTGGTGTTGAAGGAATTATAAATTACGAGTTTCATGTATCATATCTATTATCTGCTATATTTGGTGGTATATTATTTGGAGCTGGATTAGGATTCACAATGAAAAGTGGTGCTAATACAGGTGGCACTGATATATTAGCGCAAATAATAAGTAAATTTACATCTCTATCTCTTGGAAATGGACTCTTTATAATTGATGCAATAATTGTAGGCTCTAGTGTGTTTATATTTGGAATAGAATCAGCACTTTATGCTGTAATTACTATATACATTACAGGAGTTGTAATAGATAAAGTATTATTAGGTTTAGGTAGCTATAATTCCAAAACATTATATATTATTTCAAACAAACGTGATGAAATTAAAAAAATAATATTAGAAGATTTGGATCATAGTGGAACAATACTAGAAGGCAGAGGATTATATACAAACCAAGAACGACCTGTGATAATGACAGTAATATCAAATAATAAAATTGGCAAATTAATTAATCACATTCACATTATTGATCGAGAAGCTTTTGTAATTGTTCATGATGCTTATCAAGTTATGGGTGAAGGCTTTACTCCTATAGCTACAGCAGCTTGGAGAGCAAAACATATATAAAACCTCTAGAAAAAAACTAGAGGCATATATAGAAATATTTGTTTATATTATTTTTCCCAAAGAATTGAAGGATAATATCCTTCTTCAGTTTTCTTTGCTAATTCATTTTTAACATTTTCTCTATCTTCACTATAAGTCATACCAAACCACTTTTCTTCAGTTGTATAAAATTTTAATTTACCTTGCTTTGTTCTTACTATTTCGCTAGCACCTTCAGGTAAATAACATTCAACTTTTTCAGTTGTAACATTTTTAGAAATAAATTCATTCCAATATTTATCAAAAGAATCAAAAGCTGAAGGAGCAAAACCAAAGAAATTCATTGAAACCCATTCATTACCACTCATTTCAATTTCTTTATCATCTAAATAACTAATGATTTTATCACCTACAAATTCAATTCTTGTATTTTCTTTCATACTTAAAAGATAATCATCTTCTACACTACATACTGCTCTTGATACGCTTCCTGATTTACTCATTGTGTTTTTTAATACATATCCAACTAATGCATGTTCACAACTACCTTCTTCTAAAGAAGATAAATGTTTAGCCATAATCTCAAAAGCTTCTCTTCCATAATAATCATCACTATTAATTACACAAAAAGGTTCTTTAACCACTTCTTTAGCACAAAGTACAGCATGAATAGTACCCCAAGGTTTAACTCTATCTTTGCTCATTTCAATTTGTTCTTCTGTTAATAAAGAATCCATTGATTGAAATACATATTGCGCATCCATATTTCTGCTAATTCTATCAAATAATCTTTCTTTAAAATCTTTTTCGATATCTTTTCTAATTATAAAAACGACCTTTCCAAAACCGGCTTGCAAAGCATCATATACTCCATAATCTAATAAAGTTTCCCCATTTTGTCCTACAGCATCTATCTGTTTTACGCCTCCATAACGAGAGCCCATTCCTGCTGCTAGTATAACTAAAGTTGGTTTCATATAAATCTCCTCTTTCTATGCTTTATAATTATTGTTAGTTTATCAACTATGATATATCGGGTCAAACAAATTAATACAATTCACAAATTTTTAATTTTTTTGTGCAAATTTAAACTAATATATATTATACTTTAATAAGAATTATAGAATGAAAAAGGATAATTATGATAGAAAAACAATTAAATTCAAATAATTTTGATGCCTGTTGCTCTTTTTTTAAAGTTTTAGGAGATCATACAAGGATGAAAATAATTTTAGAATTGAGAAATGGTCCATTATGTGTTAACGATTTAACTAATAAATTAATGATGGAACAATCCGCTATTTCTCATCAATTAAAATTATTAAAGGATGCTAAAGTTTTAAAATCAACAAAAAAAGGAAAAAATGTTTTCTATTCTTTTGACGATCAACATGTAGAAGATATTATTTCAATAGCCATAAATCATTTAAATCATAAAAATTAATATTAAATATATTGACATATGAATATTTTTTCATATATTATCAAATTGTATTAGACATACCTAATACATTAATTTTAACACAACATATGAAAATTTATTCATACATAAAGGATTTAAAATGCCATTTAAAATTAAAAGAATAATAATTTCACTTATATTATTTGTTTTATCTTTAACTTTTTTAAAATCATTTCAACTATATTTAATGATACTAACATATCTGATTATTAGCTATGATATATTATTTAAAGCAATAAAAAATATAATAACTGGTGAGTTCTTAGATGAAACATTTTTAATGTCAGTTGCTTCTATTGGAGCATTCATAATAGGAAGTGCCTCTGAAGGTGTTGCTGTAATGTTATTTTATCAAATTGGTGAAACATTTGAACATTATGCAATAAATAAATCAAAGAAATCCATTAAAAGCTTATTAAGTTTAAAAAGTGAGATATCTCATTTACTTAAAAATGAAGAAATTATTGATATTGAAACCAAAAATATCAGAATTGATGATGTTTTATTAATTAAAGTTGGGGAAAGGATTCCAGTGGATGCAATAGTTATAGAAGGTACAAGTTCTTTAGATGTATCTTATTTAACTGGTGAAGCACTTTTAAAAAAAATTAATAAAGGATCTACCGTATTAAGTGGCAGTTTAAATAATGTTTCCCCTATTAAAGTAAAAGCTATAAAAACATTAGAAAACTCAACTATTTCTAAAATATTACATCTTGTTGAATCCGCAAATGAAAAAAAATCAAAAAACGAAGTATTTATAAAAAAATTTGCAAAATACTATACACCTATAGTAGTTTATTCAGCTTTATTATTAGCTACCATTCCTCCTTTGTTTATAAAAGATGTATCTTATTCAACTTGGATATATAGAGCTATTATGTTTTTAGTAGTATCTTGTCCTTGTGCATTAGTAGTTTCAATTCCTCTTTCCTACTTTAGTGGAATAGGGGCTATAGCAAAAAAAGGTATATTGATTAAAGGAAGTGTTTATCTTGAAAAACTATCAAAAGTTAATACAATAATTTTTGACAAAACTGGTACTTTAACTAAAGGTGAATTCAAAATAAAGGAAGTAATCCCTAATAATATAGAAGAAGAAAAATTACTCTTTTATGTATATAATGTTGAAAGACTTTCTAATCATCCAATTGCTTCATCTGTTGTGAAAAACTTAGAAAAATATTCTTTGGAAATTGCTAAAAATACAAAAATAGAGAAAGAAATTCCTGGTTTAGGAATAGAGGCTTCTGTAAATAATAATAAAATACTTATTGGGAATGAAAAATTATTAATAAAAAATAATATAGAAACTAATTCAACAAAAATTGTTAATAAAATAAATACAGTATTTTATATAGCTATAAATAATGAATTTAAAGGAATTATTTCTATTGGAGATTCTTTAAAACCTAAAATTAAAGAATCGATTGATAGTTTAAGATCTAAAAAAATAAATAAGATTTTAATGTTAAGTGGAGATAATGAATATAATGCTAAAAATATAGCTAATCAATTAAATTTAGATGGATATAAAGCAAATTTATTACCTCATGAAAAAGTAATAGAAGTTGAAAAAATCATTAATGATGATAATATTGTTGCATTTATAGGTGATGGTATTAATGATTCTCCATCTATTGCCATCAGTGATGTAGGAATTGCGATGGGAGCATATGGAAGTGATGCAGCAATTGAAGCAAGTGATATTGTAATAATGGGAGATAAAATAAGCAACTTATCTGATGTTATAAATCTTTCTAGAAAAACAATGCAAATAGTCAAAGAAAATACAATATTTGCAATAGGAATAAAATTTATTGTAATGATTTTAGGAGCAATTGGAATAACAAATATGTGGTTTGCAGTATTTGCAGATGTTGGTGTTACTTTTTTAGCTATATTAAATGCATTAAGATTACTATTTATTAAAAACAAATAGTAATTTTATTAAAATAATTAAGACTCAAAGAGAATCATTTAGCAAAAAAAACTTAAACTATCTAATTTATTAATTAATTTTCTTTAATTTCTATTCTTCGCTACAAAATCCCTTTCAATTTAATTGGACATTATCACTTTCTTTTAAGACCTATTAAAATATTTTTATAAAATCCTATTGACAATAAATGATAATTTCTATAAGTTAACTCTTGTCCTTTGGGGGCGTAGCGAAGATGGTTATCGCGTCGGCCTGTCACGCCGAAGATCGCGGGTTCGATCCCCGTCGCTCTCGAATATAAAACCTTACCTAATTTGGTAAGGTTTTTTTTATACCCAAATTAATAAAAAACTAATATAAACACACTTAAATTACTTAAATTACAAATTTCATACCAAAAATTAAATTGCAAAATATAAAATATATGATAGAATAAAATCTGTTAGTAATTAACAATTGATGGAGGTTTTATATGGCAAAAGAAGCTCCCGTAAATAAAAACGGGTTGTTTGGTTGGTATTTCAATTTCAACTTATTGTACAGAATTTTAATTGGCTTAGTTTTAGGTGCAATTGTTGGTATCATTCTTGCTGCTAGTGGAATTACACAAATTCCTGGTTGGCTACAAATGCTAGGAGATATTTTCGTTAGACTATTGAAAATGATCTTAGTTCCTATAGTATTTTCAACATTAGTAGTTGGATCAGCATCGGTTTCTCCTGCAAACCTAGGTAAAGTTGGACTTCGTGTTGTTGGTATATACTTACTAACTTCAGCTATTGCTGTTGCAATTGGTTTATTAATGGGTGTTGTATTTAGACCTAATGCTCAAATTGCTGCTACTATGGCTGCAGATGCTGCTGGTAAAGTAGCTGATGTTTCAATGTGGAATACAATTTCTGATATTATTCCAAAAAATATTTTCTCAGCATTAAATTCTGGGGCAATTCTTCAAATTATTTTCTTTGCTATTGTTTTTGGTATCGGCTTATCATATTTAAAAATTTCTGATGATGAAAGATTAAGCAAAGTTGGTAATACATTATTTGATGTATTTGATGGTTTTGCTGAAGTAATGATGAGAATGGTTAAAGGTATTATGGAATATGCTCCTATTGGTGTATTTGCATTAATTTGTGGTGTATTTGCAAAACAAGGTGCTGCAGTAGCTGGATCATTAGCTATTGTTACTGTTGCTTGTTTCTTAGGTTATATCCTTCATATCTTATTAGTTTATTCAAGTATTTTAAGAATGGGAAAAATCAAATTATCAACATTCTGGAAATCTGCAAGAAATCCTTTTGTTACTGCATTTGTAACTCGTTCTTCAAGTGGTACTTTACCTGTTACTATTGAAGCTGCTAAAGAATTAGGTGTAAAAAAAGAAGTATACTCTTTCTCACTTCCTTTAGGTGCAACAATAAACATGGATGGTACAGCTATCTATCAAGGTGTTTGTTCAATCTTTATCGCATTATCTGTTGGACATGGAATGTTTGGTGCTGGCGACTTAGGTCTAATCATAATTACAGCAACATTAGCTTCTATTGGTACTGCAGGTGTTCCTGGTGCTGGTGCTATCATGTTAGCTATGGTTATGCAACAAGTTAGAATGCCTATCGAACCTGGTACAGCTATTGCTGGTGCTTATGCTTTAATTTTAGGTATCGATGCAATACTTGATATGGGTAGAACAGCTCTAAACGTATTTGGTGACTTAACATGTACTACATTCGTAGCTAAGAAACTTGGTATGTTAGAAGAAGATTCTATTGTAAAATAGTTCTATAAATTAACTAATAATAAACCCTTTGGATTATTTTTCCAAAGGGTTTCTTTTAATCTTCATATTCTTTAATCGGTTGTTCCATAGCCCAAAGAAACAAATCTATTATTCTTCTTTGAGTGTTCTTAAATTTAAAATTCATATTTTTTGTTGAAAAAGAAAATGTTGAGGTAAAAAATTTTTCACTAGCTTCATAATCAATAATACCATCTCTTAATATTATTGTATTTTCTGGTATTCCAACAGCAGGAACAAATAATATAATAACACGATAATCAGTTACACAAACTAACCTTCTTTTTCCTTCAAATATCCCAGTAGCCATACAATTAATAGTTTCATCGATATTCAATATCATAGCTAATGGCTTCAATTCTCTTTTAAATCCATATAAATCATAAATATATAATTCTTGTAATCTTTCAGTAATATCTCTTTTTTCCATATATTTATAATACCATGCTTTTAATAGGACTTAAATAAAAATTTTTTATCCTCTATAAAAAGCACCATATCCACAGAAACGTAGACATCTTCCACAATCAACACATTTATCTTTTTCTATAACTGGAGCACTATAACCTTGTTGTTTTATAGCATTAGTTGGACATACCCTAACTACTGGGCAAGGATGATTTTGAGGGCATCTATTAGAATTCACTTTTACAGACATATTATCTCCTATTTTTAATTATTTACATTACTTAATAAATAGAAAATTAACACTTTATTCAGTAACAATATCACAATATGATTTCTACTTGTTTATAAAATAATCACATGATATCATTTAAAGAATAGGATAACTTATAAAATGATAGAAAATAGAAACAAAGAAGCTTTAGATTTTATAAAAGATTTTTGTATTTCATATTACAAAGATAGAAATGTAGAAACATCTTTGACCTACTTATCAGAAAAGATATTTTGGATGGGACCTAGTAAGAAATCTCAAGTATCAAATATTGAAGAACTAAAAATCAAATTCTTATTAGAAACAGCAATAATTCCAACAAAATTTACAATAAAAAGTTTATATGAATATTCATTTAAAATAACAAATGATGTTTATAACGTTAATTATAATATTAAAGTAGTAAATAAAAGAAAAAATATTGATTTTATTATTAGCATTTTTTCAACTGTTTTTTTTGAACAAGATAAAGCTAAGATTGCATCTTTAAAATTTGATTACACTTATCCAAAAGATTTGCGATATAGTTCTTATATTAATGGAGGAATATTAACAGCAAAATTCGAGTCAAAAAGCTATGTTTCAATAAGGTCTTTTAATACACATTTTTTAAATAATTTCAGTCTTGAAGAAAAAGAAGCTAAAAAAATGATAAATACTAATTTGTTTAGCTATGTTCATGGTGGAGATATCACATTATTTAAACATCAATTCTTTTCAGTTAAATCAATTAATTCTCCGCATTGTTATAAATGCAGAATAAAATTTGGAGAAGATTATATATCTTCAATAATAACTGCCGTTTCAAATAAAGAAAATAATGAACTAATTTACTATATGGTTGTACAACCTTCTTCAATTGATAATAATAATGAAACTGAAAATTTAAATTCTATATCACCATCTAAACTATTAAATTTAGGGTATATCGACCATGAAAATCTTTTCAATGAAAAGTTTAATCTTAGTAAAGCTAATGAGAAATTTGCTAAATTATTGGGATATACTACAACAGAATTAAAAAAGAAAACAAAATATGATTACTTTAATATAATATATAAAGAAGATAGAGAATATGTGAAAAATGCTTATTCTAAGCTAAATAATAAGAATTCAAAAAAATATATTGCATATCGATTCTTAACGAAAGATAATAAAATAATTTGGGTAAAAGAAAATCTTTCTCTTAAAACTAAAAAAACAAAAGGACTAGTTATAAAAGCGATTATTGAAGAAATAAATTATATAAATAATAAAAAAGAATACCCGAGTCCTTTATTATATCAAAATGAATTTGGTTCAAAATTTTTAATAGTTGATTTAGTTAATAGAAAATTTGAAACTGACATTTTTAAGAACTCTCGAATAAAATTTACAAATAAATATGTAAATAATCTTCCTAATTCATTAGTAGAAGAAAACATTATATATAAAGATGATACTAAAAGTTTTATTGAATTTTATAAAAACATACAACATAAACAAAAAAATAATTGGACAGGAAGATTTAATCTAAAAAATAATAAGATAGGTTGGTATCAAATCAATAGCTATACTTTATTCAATAACAATATGCCAATTAAAGCTCTTTGTTTAATTTTAAATATTAATGATGTAAAAAATATATTAATTAAATTTGAAAAATATCAAGAATTATTAAATATTATAATATCTGATTTTGATTTTATAGGAGAATATGATTCATTCAATAGCAAACCACTGTTTATGTATTCCCCTGTTAGTCAAAAAGATTTTATTGAAAACAATAAAGAAAATAATTTAGACTATTTAATTTATAATGTAATTCATAAAGATTTTATTAATTTACTAATAGACGAAAAAAATAAAACACTTAATCACACTTTTAATGGAATTATCCCAGAAAATAATGAATTTGATATTAAATATAGATCTATTAGTAATAGGTTTGAAGGTTATCAATGGGCTAAAATAAAATATGTTTATCACATTGATAGTAATACTAAACATTTAAATACAATAGTTCTTATAAAAAATATTAATTATTCAAAAGAAAATAATAATTAATAAAAAAATATTAGTAAAATTATTGACATATTAATAAAAAGAATATATATTAAAATCATAAGTTACATATTGCTAACAATTATAATAATTTAAATAAATATATAAAGTAATGTTAATAATTTGTCACTCCATTATTTTTCCCTGTTGTATGACGACTACTCTGTTTAGTCGTCATATTTTTTATACAATTATATATAATATAAATATTTATGTATTTTTATTAATTTAAATTGACTAATAACTAATATATTATTACTATTCTAAATAGTTAGGACTAACTAACTATTATTTAATAAATTAATTAAGGAGTTTTCCATGAAAACAGCTATTGTATATTGGTCAATGACATCTAATACTGAAAAAATGGCAAAAGCAATAAAAGATGGAATTGGTGAGGATGGTTATCTATTTGAAGTAGGTAATACAGATGCAGATGAAATAGCTAAATTTAAAGCTATTGCATTAGGTTGCCCTGCTATGGGAGATGAAGTATTAGAAGAAAGTGAATTTGAACCATTCTTTGATAAATTATTACCTCTTTTAAAAGATCAAAAAGTTTTGTTATTTGGCTCATATGATTGGGGAGATGGTCAATGGATGCGCGATTGGGTAAATATATGTAAATCAAAAGGAGTTAATTTATTCAATGATGGATATATCGCTAATTTAGAACCAGATGCCTCATCGATAAAAGAATTACAAGAAATCGGAAAAACTCTTTCGAATTAAGAAAATTTATATCAATTTAGCTCTACTTTAAAAAAAAGTAGAGTTTTTTTTGTTTAATATCTTAAAATTGTATAATTTTTCACATTATTTTTCATATTTTTATGTATTACAAAATATTCTAATTTAAAATTTATATATTACTAAATCACACTTTTCTAAATCTTAAATATGAGAAAAATAAGATAATTCTCAAAAAGTTATTTACCTATCATTTTGTTTTTTTCCATATAGAAGTACTATGATTTCGTTTAATATAATAAACTTTAATGTTAAAATAATAACATTATGTAAGTTTATTAACATTTTTTCTCTATATTGTATTGATTTAATAATAAAAAAGTTGTAGTATGCTTAAAAATCAAAATAAAAAGGGATAACCCGAGAAGGAAAAGTTATGGAAAAAAAGATTAATGTAGCTGTTATTGGCGCAACTGGTGCTGTAGGACAAGTATTTATGTGGATGCTTGCTGATCACCCTTGGTTCAATGTAGCATATGCAACTGCATCTGCTTCAAGAGTAGGATTATCTTATTCTAAAACCACCCACTGGATTCTTCCTTTAGAAATGCCTGAAGCAATTAAAGATGTCGAAATGAGAGAATTCAATTTTGACTCAATGAAAGAAGCTGGTGTTCAAATTGTATTTTCTGCACTACCTGCTAACATTGCAAGAGAAGCTGAACCTCAATTAAGAGCTCATGGTTTCTATATTTTCTCAAATGCAGCTGCTATGCGTTATGACTCTAATGTACCGATTCTTATTCCTGAAACAAATCTAGAACAATTAGATTTAATTAGAGATCAAGGTTATCCAAATACTGGATTCTGTGTAACAAACGCTAACTGTGTAACAACAGGTTTAGCAATGGCTTTAGCTCCTTTAAGAAAATTTGGCATTAATTCAATACATATTAATTCTTACCAAAGTGTAAGTGGAGCTGGTTACCCTGGTCTATCCTCATTAGATATTACTGACAACTGTATCCCATATATTAAAGGTGAAGAACCAAAAATTGAAAAGGAAATAAAAAAGATTTTATCAATAGATCCAGAAGTGTATGCTTTCACAGTTAGAGTTCCAGTTATGTTTGGACACTTAGAAACTGTATGGCTAGAATGCGATGAAGATGTTCAGGAACAAGATATTATTGATGCTTGGGCGGACTTTAAAGTGGTAACTGATTTACCTTCAACTCCTGAACAACCAGTAGTATATGATAGTAATGATGCTTTCCCACAATCTAAATATGCTTTCTGGGGCAACCCAAGGGGTATGGTAGTTTATACAGGTCGTGTTAAGAAAAAAGGCAACAAAGTTGGTTTTGCACTAATGGTAAACAATATTGTTAAAGGTGCTGCAGGTGGATCAATACAAAACGCTGAAGCTTTTGTTAAAAACTACGGCTTATTAGAAGAGTAATTTCTATATTAATCCAAAGAGTTATTTATTAAACACCTAGAGATGTTTATTTAAATAATCAAAAGCGAGAAAATATAAGAGAATAAAAAAAATGTCTAAGTTACTAGGAGTAAAAACTCCTAGTTTCTTTTTATTAAATATGTTAATTCTTTATTTGAAAGAACAACATATTCTTTATCTCTTTGATTTATATAATATTTACCATCTTCTCTAATATTATTATGTAATGAATCAAAATTAAAATTTGTTCTTGAAATAAAAAGAGGAGGAATAAAATCTTTTTCCACTCTTGTTGGCATCATCGGCCATTTTGACAAATCTCCAACTACTGTTTCTAAAAATAAATAACCACCAACAAAATTTAAATCCAAATCAATTAAAGTTTGAATAGAAAATCTATTAGCTAAATAAAAATAAATATCTGCATATACTTTTATTTTATTATTTTTTATCCAATTAATATGTGCAATATTATTTAATCCTATATATACATCGTCAATCAAATTTCTATTTTCAATTTTTTTTATTAACAAATTAAGATTTGAAATTTGCTCATTTTCATTAAAAAAAACAGGCGGTAATGGTAGATAATATTTTTCATCAATTTTAATTAACTCTTCAATAGATGTTGGAACATCTTCAAAGAAAGGCAACTCTTTTTTTACAATGAGTTCTTTTTTAGGAAGATTAACTGATTCCTTATTTGTTAAAATACTATCAATATTTAATTCTTCATTTACATATTTCTCACATTCGAAATCTAATATTTCATAAAAAGATCTTCTTAATTTTTTTAAATGTGAGAGAGATAAAAATAGATTATCATCTTCGATTTTCGAATTGTTAACAATATCTATATCATTTACTTCATAAGAACTTTTTCCTGATTGTTTAAAAATATTGATAATTTTCTCACTATAATCAGTTTTATTATTTGACACTTGCACTTTATATTCAATTTGACTTTCAACAACTTTATTTATAGGAAGATTTGATTTAATAAAAAGATAATTCTCTTCAATTGTAAAAATTGCTTTTATGTATTTTTTTGAAACAGGATATCTATCAATATTTATTATCTTTTCGTCTTGATTGTGTTTTTTTATTAAAAATATTTCATCTCCTATTCTTAATTCATCTTCTCTCTTTGATAATAACAAATATACTATTTGATTTTTATTAGCTTTTTTCACTTCTTTTTTATTATTATTTAATAATGCTTTTACACTAAATTTAACATCTTTTGACAGACCTTCATTATCAAATAGGAACATTAATCCATCATGCAATGCAATCTCAGAATTAAGATATAATTTTGCATAAGTATTATTTCTATAATTTATAATATCTCTAACTTCAGAAATAAATAGTCCTTTATGAGAAGGATAATAATTATCAATTAATGCTGTAGATTCCTCTTTATAATTATCCAACCAACCCTTTGAAGAATATCTTGAAAAAGTTGCTTTTACATCTTCAATTAAATGTTGATAAGGTTGATTATCAAGAATCGATCTATAATATTTAGTAACAGCTGAAACATAAGCTGGAGATTTCATTCTTCCTTCAACCTTTAAACTATCAATCTTTATATTTTGTAACTCTTTTACAGATTCAGCTGAATTTAAATCCTTCATTGAAAAAAAATAACCATTTTCACTTTCTTTTGAAAACCACGTCCTACATATTTGAGCGCAGGCACCAGCATTTGCACTTCTTTTTGTAATTATTCTACTAGCCATGCAAAGGCCTGAAAAACCATAACACAAAGCTCCATGAATAAATACTTTTAATTCAATATCGCTGCATTCTTTTCTTATATGTTCAATTTCAGAAATAGTTAATTCTCTTGAAAGCACTACTCTTGTGAATCCTAACTTTTGCATAGCTTTTACACCTTCAACTGAATGAACAGCTAATTGAGTGCTACCATGGAGATCTAAAGAAGGAAAAAAAGTTCTAATAATTTTAGCAACACCTAAATCTTGAACAATTAAACCATGACTTCCGATTATTTCTATTTGTTTCAATATCTTTATAATTGAGTTTATTTGGGCATCATATATTACTGTGTTTATCGTTATATATACTTTTTTATTATTATCCTTTGCAAATCTATAAATCTTGGAATATTCTTCTATTGTAAAATTTGTCGCATTTTTTCTAGCAGAGAAACTCTGAAGACCTAAATAGATTGCATCTGCACCTTCACGAAATGCAACTAGTCCACATTGGATTGAGCCTGCTGGCATTGCTAATTCTGTCATTTAATATCCTTTTCTTACTTTTTTTATTATTTTAATATAAACAAGTAATATAATCATTATACTTTTTAGACATTTAATGCATATTTTATATACAAAAAATGTATTTATTTTATGTTTATATACATTTTTTAAATAATTAAAAAAAACATACCAATTTTGTTATATTTTTTAATTCTAATAGTAAAATTTCATTAATATAGTATTGATATTTTCTATTATATTTTTTATTATAAGGCAAGGAAATACAATAATTTTTGTATACAAGTTTTTTTTAAAATCCCCAACATTTTATTGGAATTTTTCCGCTTTAATAAAATTGAATTAATAAGGTTAGAAATAATTCTAACCATTAAATATAATAAATATTACAATAATTTTGTAATTATAGATTTCAAGGTGTCATTTTGAATTTCACCAAAGGAGAATTAAATGAATTCTAAGTATGCAGATTTACTTAAGAGCAAAATGAATGAAGCTAGCTATAAAAAGCTAACAGCACTAGATAACATTAAAGTTTTCGATTTCGTAGGCCAATTTGCTGAACATTGTAATCCAGCAAGCATTTATGTTTGTGACGATAGCAAAGAAGACGAACAATATCTAAGAGATCAAGCTAAAGCTAAAGGCGAAGAATTCCAATTAGCAAACGACAAACAAACTATTCACTGGGATGGACCAAAAGACCAAGCACGTGACAAAGTTAATACACGTTACTTAGTTTACCCAGAAAACCTAGAAAAAATGAAAAGTCTAAACTCTGTAGCTTACGATGAAGGTTTAGAAGAAATTATGGGAATTGCAAAAGACAACATGGCTGGTAAAGATGCTGTTGTTAAATTCTTCTGCGAAGGTCCTGCTTTCAGTGAATTCACAATTCCTTGTGTTCAATTTACAGATTCTTTCTATGTTGCTCACTCAGAAACTATCCTATATAGACCTGCTTATGAACACTTCAAACAAATGCCTGCAGAAGAAAAAGATGAATTCTTCAGATTCATTCACTCAGCTGGTGCTCAAGATGAAAGAGGTTGTTCAATAAATATTGATAAGAGAAGAATCTATATGGATACTCAAAACAACATCGTTTACTCAATGAACGCTCAATATGCTGGTAACACAGTTGGTCTAAAAAAACACTCAATGCGTCTTGCTATCAACAAAGGTGGTCAAGAAGGTTGGTTATGTGAACATATGTTCGTTATGGCTTGTGTTGATGAAGACAAAGATAGAAAAACTTATTTCGCAGGTGCTTACCCATCAGCTTGTGGTAAAACATCTACAGCTATGATTCCTGGCGAACAAATTGTTGGTGACGATATTGCTTATTTCAGAAATATTGATGGTGAATTCAGAGCTGTTAACGTTGAACAAGGTATCTTCGGTATCATCAAAGACGTAAACGCAAAAGATGACCCAGTTATTTTTGATAACATTATGAAAAACCAAGAAGTTATCTTCTCTAACATCTTACGCGGTGAAGACAACAAACCTTACTGGTTAGGTTCAGGTTTAGATACACCTACAAAAGGTGATAACTTCTCAGGTCCAAATTGGTTCGAAGGCAAAAAAGATGCAGCTGGTAATGAAATCAAATGTGCTCACGGTAACGCTCGTTACACAATGAGATTAGATTACTTAGAAAACTTTGATGAAGCAGGTTTCAATGATAAGAAAGGTGTTTTAGTAGAAGGTGTTCTATATGGTGGTCGTGATAGTGATACAACTGTTCCTGTTGAAGAATCAGCTTCATGGGAAGAAGGTATATTATTAAAAGCTTGTACTCTAGAATCAGAAACAACTAGTGCTACTTTAGGTGCTGAAGGTGTTAGAACTCCTAGCCCAATGGCTAACATGGACTTCTTATCATACCCATTAGGTGAATATACTTTAAACAACATTAACTTCGTAAAAGATCTTAAAGCTGAACCAAAAGTATTCTCAACTAACTACTTCTTAAGAACTCCAGAAGGTAAATTCTGTACAGACAAATTAGCTAAAAAAGTATGGTTACACTGGGCTGAAGGTAGAATTCACGGTGAATATGAAGCTCTAGATACACCTACAGGTAAAATCCCTCTATATGAAGATCTAAAAGCATTATTCAAAAAATACTTAGACTTAGATTACACATTAGAAGAATACACATACCAATTCACATTCCGTTGTGACAAATGGATTGAAAAATTAGACAGATCTGCTGTTTACTTTAAGAAAATGGATGCTGGTTGTCCTGCAATCATCTTCGACAAATGGAATGAATTCAAAACTAAAATTGCTGATGCAAAAGCAAAATATGGTTCTGAAATCAAACCTGGTGAATATAAATAAGATAATTTATTTTAATACCGATAGCCGTCAAATTGACGGCTATTTTTTTATCTTTATTTCTAATATAGAATATGATATTTTTATTATATGAGCCAAACAGAAAGAATAATATATATAGATAAGAAATTGAATCAAAATTCGAATCTCACAATAAATCAAATAGCAAATAAATTTGAAATTAGCTCACGACAAGCAAAAAGAGATATTGAATATATGAGAGATAGATTTTATGCTCCAATTATTTATGATTATAAAAATCATTATTACAAATATACAGAAAGATTCTCACTAACTGATTCAAATGACAATAATACTTTGATTTTCAAGGCAATATTTGATAATTTTAGTAATGCAAATGGCCTTCAACCTTTATCCTCTTCACTAATTTCTCAAGGTATTGATTATACCTTAGATAATGAAGCTAAAGAATTATCAAAAAAAATATTATTCCTATCCCCTATCATCGATTTACCAGACAAAAACATATTCTCTATAGTATCTTTTACAATGAAGAAAAATTACTGTATTAAATTTATCTACACTTCTTTAAAAAATGTAAAAAGTGATAGACAAGCACAACCCCTTAGATTAGTTAATGATGGAAAAGCTTGGTATTTAATAGCTTATGATTTAATAAAGAAAGAACTTAGAAATTTCCATTTATCAAGAATGGAAAATCCTAAAGAACTTTTAATAAAATATCCCTATATTGAAAATAGCAAAGAATTAGAATCATATATTTCATCTGGTTTTGGAATTTTTATGAATACCAAAAGTTACAAAGCTAAAATAATGTTTCTAGGTAGAGCCGCTCAAATTGTTAAAACACAAACTTGGCATAAAAATCAAATAATAGAATTCGAAAAGAATAAATTGTTTTTAACATTACCTTTTTCCTCGCATGAAGAATTATTATCTAAAATTTTTTCCTTTGGATCTTTAGCTATTCCTTTAGAACCTAATGAATTAGTGAAAAAATGGAAGGATGAAATAAAATTAATGAACAATTTATTATAAAAATTAAAGTGGGACATTATGTGTCATCTATAATCCTTTATTATGTAAGTAGAAAAAAGGAGATGATATACATGAAAGAAAAATTTATATTTAAAAAACCTCTTGATCAAATAATAAATAATAAATTACTCCTTATATTATTATTATTTATTGCAATAGTATTATTTCCACTCATTTTAATTTTAGGATCTATTTTTCCAATTATAAAAAAATAATCACCTCCTTATTTTCTCATTTTCTTCAAATTTGTTGCACTATGTTGAGGAAAATGCAAAATACCCCCTATTCTTTTCAAATAGGGGGTTTCCTAAATTATACCAAATTTGATATCTTTAAATGACTAATAACAAAGTCATAAAAATTACATATCAATTTATTCTTTTAGGGAGTTTTTATGTCGGATAAATTTATTTCAGGTGCCGTATATGGGCCTAGTGAAAAACCACCCGTTGGCGAGTGGATTTTTTTAAGCATTCAACATGTTTTTGCAATGTTTGGAGCAACAATTCTAGTTCCAATATTAACAGGTTTAAGTCCAAGTGCTGCACTATTTAGCGCAGGAACAGGAACTTTAATTTATATTGCATTAACAAAAGCAAAAGTTCCAGCTTTCTTAGGAAGTTCCTTTGCATTTATACCACCAATTATAATGGTATCAGCAGCTTATGGGATGCCTTATGCTTTAGGCGGAGCTTTCTGTGCAGGTATTTTTTATGCAATTATTGCAGCAATTATTAAAGTAGCTGGACATAAATGGTTAGATAGAGCTTTACCTCCAGTAGTTATCGGTTCTGTTATTATTGTTATTGGTCTTAATTTAGCCCCAACTGCAATGTCTATGGCAATGAATGATGCAAGTGGAAATTACAGTATGGTGTCTTTGTGTATAGCAGGAGTTACTTTAGCTATTACTATTATAGCTAATATATTCTTTAAAAGATTCTGGGCTTTAATTCCAATTTTAATAGGTCTAGCTTGTGGTTATATTTTCACATTAATTATGGGCTCTTTCTTCCCTGCTTTCCATATAATTGACTATTCTCACGTTAAAGAAGCAGCTTGGATTAGTTTACCAACTTTTGCTTTCCCTAAATTCAACATTGTTGCTATTTTATCATTTATTATTGTATCTTTTGCAACAATCTGTGAACACTTAGGTGATATCTTAGTATTAAGCAATGTAGTTGGTGAAAACTTCTATGAAAAACCAGGCCTTCATAGAACTTTATTAGGTGATGGTATAGCAACAGCTTGGGCTTCAATGTGGGGCGGACCTCCTAATACTACATATGGAGAAAATATTGGTGTACTAGCTATTACTAAAGTATATAGTGTTTGGGTAATAGGAGGAGCTGCAGTATTGGCTACTTTATTATCTTTCTTTGGTAAATTTGGTGCTTTTATTCAAACTATTCCAACTCCAGTATTAGGTGGTATTTCAATGTTATTATTTGGAATTATAGCATCTAGTGGTCTTAGAACATTGGTAGAAAGTGGTGTTAATTATAAAGATAAAAGAAATCTTACAATCAGTAGCGTAATCATGGTTATTGGTATCGGTGGAGGAATGATTTCCTTCCACATCAATGAAAATTTAACTTTTGCTCTAGGTGGGGTTGCTCTAGCTACTTTAGTAGGTATTCTACTTAATTTAGTTTTACCAGAAACTGATCCAGATCAAACATATATTTAATAATAATAATTATTATATTGAGGACATACTTATTGTATGTCCTTTTTTTATCTTTATTAATTTAGAAAAAATGTATATTGTAAGTTTATGCATGAATATACTTTAATAGATAGCGATGAAAAAATTGAAAAATTAATATCATATTTAATAGATAATAATCTAAAAACAATAGCAATGGATTTTGAAGGTGAATTTAACCTTCATATTTATGGAGAACATCTTTGCTTAATTCAATTATTTGATACAAAAAATTTCTATATAATTGACCCATTTGAAATATCTGATGATAAATTAAAATTATTTTTGGAAAATAAAGAGATTGAAAAAATTATGTTTTCCTGTGATAGTGATTCATCATTAGTACATAAAAAATATAATATTCAAATTAGAAATATATTTGATGTTAGAATTTTAGCTTTGGGCTTAGATTTTAATAAAGGATATTCTGCTTGTGTTGAAAATTATTTAAATATCAATATTGGAAATAAAAGTTCTAAAAAGAAAAATCAAATGACCAATTGGATGAAAAGACCTTTAAAAGAAACTCAAATACAATATGCATTAGAAGATGTTGCATATCTTCATGCTTTAAAGCAAAAATTAATAGAACTTTCTCAAAAAGAAGGCACTTACAAAGCTTCTATGAGAAAGATGAAAGTAGCTGGAGTAATTACAAAAAAACCCACTCCAGGTTGGATGAAGGTAACAAATTGGAAAAAATTAAATAAAAAAGAAAAAATATATATAAAACATTTTTTTATCGCAAGAGATATTGTCGCAAAAAAATTAAATGTTCCAGCAGTAAGAATTTTAGAAAAGAAAAAACTTATCACTCTAATGAAGATTCATAATGATGATAAAAAAATAAAAGAAACTATAAAAAATAAAAATTATAAAATTGAGAGAATGTTATATCCTCTCATAATAAAAGCAATTGAAGATGCTAAAAATGAAATTAAGGAAAAAAATCTTTAATTATTTATTCATTAATTCATTTCTATATTCACATCCCTCTGCTAATAAATAAATTGTTTTGCAATATGGAACTTCAATATTATGCTTCTTAGCAAGATCTATAACAGTTTTGCTAAACCATTTATTTTCTGTTTTACGAGAAGCTTCTATATCTTGGCACATAGAAGTTTTTCCATAATCATCTAAAGTAATTATTAAAGCTTGATTATTTTCAATATCTTCATCACTCAAAATAATATTTTCTTTTTGTGCAACAACTTGAACTTCTTTACAAACATTATAAACTAAAGACCATACATCTTCAGATTTAAAAATTCCATATCCACCTCTCAAAATAGCAGATATTGTATTATATGCTGTATTTAGCATAAATTTATTCCATAAATCATGAAGAATGTTTTTGGGTATAATATACTCAACTTTTGATAATATCAATAAAGACTCTACTGCTTTAACTTCAGGAATTAATTCATTATTTTTACTCCCAAACACAATTCTTCCTTCACTAGTATATATTATATTTTGTCCAAGATTTTCACTACTTAACCCAACAGCAAAACTATATAAAACTGTTGCTTTTGGAAATTCTTTTTCTAAAATTCTCTCAGAGACTATACCATTTAATAAAGAAAGGATAATGGTTTTTTCTCCTACTACATTCTTAATATCTTCTATAACGCTATCAAAATGATTATTTTTAGTTGCAATAATTAATAAATCAGGAACTTGAGAATTTTTTGGAGTTACAAATTTATAATGATGTTTGTCCCCATTGATAATTATGCCATTTTCTTGATATCTCTTAAGCCTATTTCCATGTACAATAACTTCAAAAGAATCTACAACTTTAGAAATTTTATCACCATAAAGAGCTCCTACTGCACCAAACCCAATAACACTAACTTTATTAATTTCCATAAAAAATATCCTCTCAATTTTTCGAAAGGATATCATATTATTAAATTTTAGTCATTTTATTTAGGTTCTTTTTTTCTTTTATAAGGAGTACCACCTAAAGGCAATTCTTTTCTAAAAATACCATCATATAATTCATATGCCATCTGACACGCAGGAGCTGTAGCTATAGTACTTAATTCACCAATACCTTTTGCTCCATAAGAATATTTTGATTTGCCAGGCCCCGTTACAAATTGAACATCAATTTCTGGAACTTCAACACTTCTAAATAATCCCAAAGTACCATATTTTACTTTTAAATATCCGCCATAAGTATCAAAATCTTCTTTAAGCCCATAACCTAATCCCATTACAACTCCACCTTCAACTTGCCCTTCTAAAGTTGTTAAATTAACGGGAGTTCCGACATCACTAATTGCTGTTACTTTCTTAAGTTTACCATCTTCATTTAGTTCTACTAATTGAATTGCATAACTATATGCTAAGTGGCTAATAGGATGTTCTTTTTCTGATGTAATTGGATCTGAATAGAATGTAAATTCACCAAAAAACTCTTGACCTTCTAATTCTTCTAAAGTATTTGTTTCTAAAGCTTTATTTAACTTTTCAGCAGCCCTTTTAATAGCTTCACCGGTAAATGCTGTTTGTCTACTTGCAGTACTACAACCTGAATTTGGAGTTCTAGTTGTATTTGGTGGTTCTACTAATATTTTATCATTATCAATATCACAAGTTTCTCCAAGCATTTGAGTTGCCATTGTAGCAATTCCTTGACCCATACAAGCCGCACTGGTTCTAATATGAACTATAGAATCTTCTATTGATAAAATACATCTTCCTGAATCTGGGAAACCAACACCTATTCCTGAATTTTTAAAAGAATTTGCAAATCCAATTTTTCCAGGATTACTATAATACAGACTTCTTGCAGCATCCATACATTCAACAATACCACAATCTTCTGCTGTAATTTGTCCATTTGGCATTGTATCTCCAACTCTCAAAGCGTTTTTATATTTAAATTCAAAAGGATCCATACCTGCTTCTTTAGCTAATAAATTTAAATTAGCTTCAATAGCAAAACAACTTTGAGTAACTCCAAATCCTCTAAAAGCTCCACCTGGAACATTATTTGTATACACAGCTTTACCAATAATATCAATATTTTGATAATTGTATGGTCCAGAAGCATGAGTACATGCTCTTTGTAATACAGGACCACCTAATGAGGCATAAGCTCCTGTATTAGCTATAATTTCTGCTCTCATTGCTGTTATTTTTCCATTTTCATCACAAGCTGTTGTAATATCCATTTCCATAGGATGCCTTTTTGGATGAACCATTAAACTTTCTTGTCTCGACAAATGTAATTTAACAGGTTTTTGAGTAAGATAAGCCATTAAGGCTGCATGGTGTTGAACACTCATGTCTTCTTTACCACCAAAACCACCACCAACTAAAGCAGCTTCTACTTCAATTTTCTCTAATGGTAATTTAAGCATGCGAGCGACTTCTCTTTGATCATCATAAATACTTTGAGAAGAAGTATATAGTTTAACTCCATCACCTTGTGGGAAAGCTACAGAACATTCTACTTCCATAAAGGCATGTTCAGTGTATGGTGTTTTATAGATATTTCTTACTACATGTGCACTATTTTTTAGTGCTTCATCAACATCACCACGCTTAATATGTTCAACTTGTAAAATATTCCCGTTTTCATGAATGTGTGGAGTATCCTCCTTCATTGCTTCATGAACATCAGTGATTGCAGGGAAAACTTCATATTCGATATCTATTAAAGATAAAATTTCATCTAAAGCATCGATTTCTGTTGCAGCTACAATTGCAATACCATCACCAATATATCGTGTCATATCACCTTGTTTAATTAAAACATCCCAGTCATGAACTAAATGACCTAATTTATTTTCAGGAACATCATCAGCTGTCGCTATTTTAACACATTTTGGATGATTAAGAGCTTTTGTTAAATCAATTTTAATTACTTTAGCTCTAGGATATGCACTCCTTAAGACTTTAAGATGAAGCATTCCTTCCATATAGATATCATCAGTGAAAACACCACGACCTAATGCTTTTTTAATTGCATCTGGGCGAATAAATCTATTTCCTAATTTTGCTTCTACATTTTCTTTTGAAATTTCGAGATTTTCTCTAAAGAATCTTGCACATTCTAAAATTGCTTCTTCAATCTTTACATAACCAGTACATCTACAGATATTTCCTCGAATAGCTTTTTTCACTTCTTCAGGAGATGGATCATTATTAACATCAATCAATGATTTTGCTGCTAATATCATCCCTGGTGTACAAAAGCCACATTGAACTGCTCCAGCCTTTGCGAAGCAATATCCATAAATTTCTTCTTCTCTTTGACTCAAGCCCTCAATAGTAGTGATATTCTTACCTTCTAATTTAGATGTTTTAGCAAGACAAGCTTTTACTGCTTTTCCATCTATAATTACAGTACAGGTTCCGCAAGCACCTTCACTACAACCATCTTTAGTTCCATAAAGATTGAGGTTCTCTCTTAAAAATCTTAATAAAGATTTATCCAAATCCGTTGATATTTGTTTACCATTGACGCTGAAAGTATGCACAGCGTTCCTCCCGGTTTTGCACGTTGTGCGCTAAAATCTGCGTGTCGCTTAGTTTAACGATTGGTTAAGTCTGTGATACAACGCTAACTCTATTTTCCCATACCTAAAGTTTAATTGTCAATATATTTTTTCATCAGCAATATAAAAATAACGATAATTCTTTATTTATTAAGTTACTGAAATAAAAAAAATAGTTACAATGCAAAGAAAAATATTAAAATATAGATTTTACACGAAAGTCAAAATCTTTTATAATCGAAGATATGATTAAAAAAATAACTGTTATAGATGGACAAGGTGGAAGCCTTGGAAAAGTAATTATAAAAAGAATAAAAGAAAATTATCCTTCAATTCAAGTAATAGCAATTGGAACAAATAGCATTGCAACATCTGCTATGCTTCAAAGTGGGGCTGATGGAATAGCAACTGGAGAAAATCCTGTGATTGTAGCGGCTAGAGATGCAGATATTATAATCGGACCTATTGGGATAGTTTTAGCTGATGCACTTCATGGAGAAATTACACCTAAAATGGCAAAAGCTATAGGGCAAAGTAAAGCTCATAAAATACTAATGCCTGTTTCTAATTGTAATATTACAATAGCAGGAACTAAAAAAATTGGACTTGAATCAGTTATTTCTGATATTATTGATTCAATTAAAGATTATATTTAATAAACAAATTGACATAATATAATATTAAGTTTATTTTATTTTTAAAGAAGTCAAGAAGACTCTTATAATAATTGAGATAGCCAGGAAGGCTTAGAAATTAGAATTCTAAACCATTTCCTTGCTATTTTTTTTTGGAGAAAAAATGGAAAATTATTTAAATCCATTAATTGATGGAACAACTTTAAATGTTTTTAATAATGATGAATTAATATTCAAATCCTCTAGCTCTTGGCTATATCCTATTCTTGAATTAGAAGACTTTTTGAATAATAGCGATAAGAAATTTGAGAATTTAAGTGCCCATGATACAGCTGGGGGTAAAGCTGCTGCTGGATTGATGATTAAATTAAATATCAAAAAAGTTAATTTTAATCTACTTAGTAATGGTGCAAAAAATTTATTAGAAAGTAATGGTATTATAACCCACTATACTGAATTAATTGATAAACTTATGTGTAAAACAGAAGATATTTTAGCAACCGAAAGTAATGTAAATAATATTTATGAAAAAATAAAAATTAGAGCAAAAAAAGAAAAAGGATTTCCTATCTCAATTAATAATTTATCAATTGGGTATGATAATAAAACAATTTACACATTTGATAAATTAGATATTGATGGTGGAGATGCCTTAATAATAGAAGGCGATAATGGAATTGGAAAAACTACTTTAATAAAAACACTTCTAAGAGAAATTAAACCAATTAAAGGAAATATATTAATAAATAATAAATTAATAGATTATTTAGAGTCAAAATCTATTGGATATATAAAACAAGAAAAAGAAAATCAAAATTTTCCAATAAATGTTAGAGAAGTAGTCTCTATGGGAATCAATTCTAATCTTAATAAAACAGAAAAAAATTATTTAATTGATACAAGTCTTAGAAAATGTAAAGTTTATAATTTAATAAACAGAAATTATTATTCTTTATCTGGAGGAGAAAAACAAAAGGTTTCTTTAGCAAGATGCCTTTGCCAAAAAGCAAAAATATTAATTTTAGATGAACCTACTTCTTATTTAGATAAAGAAAGCAAAACTCAATTAATTACTTTGTTAAAATCGTTAAGACTCAGTGAAATGCCAACAATATTATTAATTACTCATGATAAAGATTTAAAAGAACAACTTAATTGGGATATATATAAAATGGAGAGAGCAAATGCTTAGTCTATTATCTCTTGCTCCAATATTTAAGGCTCTCATAGCAATAATTCTATCTGGGATATCTTTTCCACTATGTGGAACAATGATATTGAGATTAGATTTAGTCCCTCTTAGGTATGCACTTATGCATGGTGTAATATTAGGAGGAGCTATAGCTTTAGCTCTAAATATATATCCATTATTAATTATAATATTAGTTAATTTATTAATTGTATATTTAATTATAAAAATACCAACAACTAATTCTTTTTCCTCAGCAGCTGCAATGGTTTTTTCTATGGGATTAGCTTCACTATTAATGCATACTTTTGGTGTTCAAGCTAAAGATTCTCTTCAATTGTTATGGGGATCCCCTTTTGCACTTAGTTATATAGATTTAATAACTCTCTCTATTCTAACAATAAGTGTAATTTTATTCATTATTTTAAATTTTAACAAAATTCTTGCTATTTTTTTTGATAAATCAATAGCTAAAAGTTTAGGTATAAATGTTAATTTTTATTATAATTTTATGATAGTATTAATTGCTTTATGCGTTGCTTTAGCTATGAGGCTAATAGGAGCATTATTGATAGATGCCCTGCTGATTTTGCCAGTACTTATTGCATCAAGGCTATCAAAAGGTACAAAATCACTATTTATACTATCATCAATTTTTGGTTTAATCTTAGCGTTATCAGGATTTTTTACAACCCTTTATACTGACTTCCCATTAAGTGCAACAATATCATTAATAGCTGTTATTTCTTATTTAATTATTTCAATTTACAAATATATAGTTTTGAGGAGAAAAAATGAAAAAAAACTTATTAATTAGTTTTATATTTCTATTTATTAGCACTTTTCTTTTTGCTAATGGAACAAAAGAAATTGAAGAAAATTATCTTGCAAGTACAAGTTGGACTGCAGCATTTGCTTATGTTGGAGGACTTGATGATGTAAAAAGTGTATCACCTATTGATTTAACTCATCCCCCTGAATACGAAATATTACCTAGCGACATTCTAAATATTCAAAATAGCAAGGCTTTTATTTTTGCAGGATACGAAGTAATGATGGAAACGTTAAGTAAAAATATACTTGAAGATGAAAAAAAATTACAAATTCAAACTATTAACTCATTAGCAAATATCAAAAAACAAGCAAGTGTTATTAGTAATAAATTTAATACACAGGAAATAAGCGAAAAACGAGTTCAAGAAATAGAAAATCTATTTATTTCAGCAAAAAAAAGCATTGAAGAAAAAGGGATAAATGAGGTTCCAGTTTATGTCCATTTTCATCAACAAGCTTTTGCAAAATCATTAGGTTTAAATGTTGTAGGTGTTTTCGGACCAAATGAAATTACTGCTAAAAATATTGAAGATGTTTCTAAAATAGAGAATGTTTTAATCATTGATAATATACATAATCAATTAGCAAATCCTTTTTTAGAAGTAAATAAAAAAGCAAATATAATTAGCTGGAGAAATTTTCCAAATAAAGATGAGGATAAAGCATTATTTAATATGTTAAAAAATAATATAGAAGATTTAATAAATATTTATTAATTTAATGCATATTAAAATATTTATTTAATTCCTTATAAAGTAAGAAAATAAAAAAAATTACAAAAAAATTTAATATTTTCCTTGACATAAATTTAAAAAAATATTAATAATTATGCATACATCAAAGGCGATGCAAAATTTATTTTTGCACCGTCTTTTTTTTATTATATTTGCATTTCGATTTTTTCGAAGAAACCACACAATGGCGTGTAATCTTTTAAATAGATTATGCGCCTTTTTTATTTCAGGAGGGAAAAATGTATTCTTCAATTGACACTTTATGGGTATTACTTGGTGCAGTCCTAGTATTTTTTATGCAAGCTGGATTTGCAATGGTAGAAACAGGGTTTACTAGAGCAAAAAATAGTGGAAACATTATTATGAAGAACTTAATGGACTTCTCTTTAGGTACTATTGTTTTTTATGTAATAGGTTTTGGATTAATGTTTGGTAGCGGTAAATTTGTTGGACAACTTGATTTTTTTGTTAAAGGTGATTATTCAGGTAGCTATCCAACATATGCTTTTCTAATTTTCCAAACTGTTTTCTGTGCTACAGCAGCAACTATTGTATCAGGAGCAATGGCAGAAAGAACTAAATTCTCTTCTTATTGTATTTATTCTGTTATTATTAGTGCTTTGATTTATCCTATTAGCGGACACTGGATTTGGGGCGGTGGATGGTTAGCAGAAATGGGTTTCCATGATTTTGCAGGATCTACAGCTGTTCATATGGTTGGTGGTGTTGCTGCTATTATTGGAGCTAAAATACTGGGACCTAGAATTGGTAAGTATGACAAAGAAGGTAATCCAAAAGCTATTCCTGGTCATAGTTTAACATTAGGGGCTTTAGGTGTATTTATTTTATGGTTCTGTTGGTTTGGTTTTAATGGTGGATCTACAGTAAGTTTAAGTGGTGATGACACTATATTAAGTGCAGCAAAAATATTTATTACAACAAACTTAGCAGCAGCAGTTGCAGCTACAGCAGCAATGGCAGTTACTTGGATAAAATATAAAAAACCAGATGTTTCCATGACATTAAATGGAGCTTTAGCAGGATTGGTTGGAATTACTGCAGGATGTGATGCTGTTACTCCTTTTGGTGCTATAATTATTGGATTATTAAGTGGTATTGTTGTAGTTTATGCAGTTGAATTTGTAGAAAAAAAATTAAAAATTGATGACCCAGTTGGTGCATTCTCAGTTCATGGTGTATGTGGTGCTTTAGGTACAATATTAGTTGGTTTCTTTGCTACTGATGGTGGTTTATTATACGGTGGTGGAACTTCTTTACTAACAGTTCAAGTTATTGGTGTTGCAAGTGTTATTGCTTGGGTTACAATTACAATGACTATAGTATTTTTAGTAATCAAGAAAACTGTAGGTTTAAGAGTAACTGAAAAAGAAGAAATTGCAGGTTTAGACTTAGAAGAACATGGGCTTGATAATGCATATGCTGACTTTATGCCAATTGTAACGGGTGCTGGTACTCCAATTGATCTTGATGAAGAAGGAATTCCAACAACAGAGATTAAGAAAGCTGTTCCTGTAGTAGATAAGAGAACAACAAAAGCTGATCTTACAAAAGTAGTTATTGTTACAAAGAGAAGTAAATTCCCTGAACTTAAGAAAGCCCTTCATGATATTGAAGTAACTGGTTTAACTTTAACAAATGTAATGGGGTGTGGAATGCAAAAAGGTGTAACTGAAATGTATAGAGGTACTCCTGTTGATATGACTCTTCTACCTAAGATTAAAGTTGAAGTAGTTGTTTCTAAAGTTCCAGTAAGTACTGTGGTAGAAACAGTTAAAAAAGTTCTTTATACAGGTCACTATGGCGATGGAAAAATGTTTATATATAATGTTGATAATGTTATTAAAGTAAGAACTGGTGAAGAAGGATATGACGCTCTACAAGATGATTAAAAAATAATAAAAGACAAATTATCTCTAAGCATAAAAAAAATGCTTAGAGATTTTTTTTCAAAATAAAATATCAAAACGAAAACTATTATCATAATTTACTATTTCAATAGAATTTATATCATTTATAATTTCAAAAATAAATTGATTTTCTAACAATAATTCTTTACCTTTATAAAAATCAGTTTTATTTGTAAATAACAGTTTAATTTCCCTATTACCTTTTGAAACAATATTCCTTATTTCATTTTCTAGAAAATCTTTTGAATAATTTTCTATTTTTATAATATCACTATCTTTTACTAATTTATCAAAATTAATTATTAATGTATAAGTAAAATCATTTAGAGAATATTCTATTTCATTTATTTTATAACCAAGATTTAAAATCAGTTGTGATAAATTATTATTATAAAATAAATAATTAAGACTTTTTATATAATCTTTCTTATTTTTAAATGTAATTATCAAAGGACTATCATTATTATTTATATACTCAAATATTTTTGTATTTAAATCCTTTTCATTGAAGTCTCTGAAATAGCATCCGATTTTATCTAAATAAAAAGAATCCTCAACTATTGCTTTGTTAATAATTATTGTTGATTCAATTTTATGATCTTTTAATATTTGTTTATCTGTAGTTAAAAAATAAGAATAATCAATATAATTATTATTAGAATCAGCTTGAGTTACATCAACATGATACCAAGAACCATTTAATTCAACCATATTCCAGATATGAGCTTCATCTGAATTAATTAATTTCCCTTCAACTAAATAATTTGGTATATCAAAAAAGTCCATTAAATATTTGAATGATTTTGCATAAGAGGCACAAACACCTTTATTTTCAATTAATATACTATAAAGTGATTGATCTGTTTCACTTTTATCATATGTCGAAGTATTGCACAGATAATCAAAACAAGTTTTTATTTTCTCAAAATTTGTAGAATTTATTGTTTTAAAATATAAACTATATTTTATATAATTTAATTCCTTATTTATATCATCTATTTTTTTTGAATTAAATTCTTCTTTATAAGAAAATGTAACTTGAGCTTTAACTGGATTATCATTTACTAATGAAGTTTGATAATTAAGATTATTGTTTACATAAAAAAATTGAGGATTATCATTGATTACAGAATAAAAAGCATTGCTAATTTTATCAAAGTCAAAAATATTCAAATCAAGAATATCCTCTCTTTTATTCAAGTGAGTTTGAATTTCATTATATAGAATTTTTTCTTCATCATTTAAATTTTTATAATAATAATTATCTGTTGAATAAAGAGAATTAATTATTATAAATAATACTATTATTAATACTACTTTTTTCTTATTCATAAGTTGTTAAATTATAGCATAGAAATGCCTCTCTATTATAAATAAATAATAAAGAGGCAAAAATGATAAAAATAAGATTTTATTTGTAAGCTTGTTCGTGAACTGATTTTACAGCCCTACCACTAGGCTCATTCATTAATTTAAAGCTTTCATCCCATTCAAGAGCTGTAGCTGTTGAACATGCAACAGATGCTTCATGAGGAACTGTATAAGCTGCACCTTCGCTTTTAAAATGTCTATTAAATAGAATTCTATAATAAGCTTCTTCTTTTGTAGCTGGAGTATTAATTGGGAATCTATTTTTAATGTTTGCAAATTGAACATCAGAGATAACATTATCAGTTAGTTCCTTTAAGCTATCAATCCAAGAATATCCAACACCATCAGAAAATTGTTCTTTTTGTCTCCAACATACTTCTTCTGGAATAATATCTTTAAAAGCTTCTCTCAACACCCATTTTTCGATTCTATTTCCACATAGTTTTAATTCTGGGTTAATTCTCATAGCAGCATCCATAAATTCTTTATCTAAGAAAGGAACTCTACCTTCAACACCCCAAGCTGCTAAAGATTTATTAGCTCTTAAACAGTCATATAAATGAAGTTTGCTTAATTTTCTTACAGTCTCTTCATGGAATTCTTTTTTGTTTGGAGCTTTATGGAAATATAAATAACCACCAAAAATTTCATCACTACCTTCACCAGAGAGAACCATTTTAATACCCATCGATTTAATAACCCTTGCTAATAAATACATAGGGGTAGCTGCTCTAACTGTTGTAATATCATAAGTCTCTAAGTGATAAATAACATCTTCAACTGCATCTAATGCTTCTTCAATTGTAAAGTGAACTTCATGATGAACTGTTTTTAAGTAATCAGCTGCTATCTTTGCTGCTGCTAAATCAGGAGAGCCTTCTAAACCAATTGCAAAACTATGAAGTCTAGGCCACCAAGCAGCTTCTTCACTATGAGATTCAACTCTTTCAGCAGCAAATTTTGCTACAATAGCAGATACAATAGTACTATCTAATCCACCTGATAATAATACACCATATGGAACGTCACACATTAATTGTCTCTTTACTGCTTCTTCTAAAGCAACTCTGATAGTTTCAGGACTACCTCCATTATCTTTTACATTATCATATTCCATCCAATCTCTTTTATACCAATTCACTAGTTCTTTTGATTCGCTATCATACATACTAGCAGGTGGGAAAGTTGTAATTGATGGACAAGTTTTTTCTAAAGCTTTTAATTCACTTGCAACATAATAATGATTTTCTATATCCCAACCTTGATAAAGAGGAATAATTCCCATATGATCTCTTGCTACCATATAGAAATCTTTTTCCATATCGTATAGAGCAAATGCAAAAATACCATTTAAATCTTCAATAAAGTCTTTTCCCTTCAATCTATATAAAGCTAAAATTATTTCACAATCACTATCGGTTAAAAATTCATAATCACTACAATATTTTTCTCTCAACTCTAAATGGTTATATATTTCACCATTTGCAGCTAATACTACTTTTTTATCTTTTGTATATAAAGGTTGTTTACCTGATAATGGGTCAACAATACTAAGTCTTTCATGAGATAAAATAAAATTCTCTCCTACATGAACACCTGACCAGTCTGGACCTCTATGTCTAATTTTTTTAGACATCTTTAAAACACTTTCTCTATACAATGAAGAATCTTCTTCTATATCAAACATTCCTACGAAACCACACATAATATTTCTCCTATATTTTAACTTTACTATAAAAAGCTAGAAGGTTGCCACATTAACAATGCAGCAACCAATAAAAAAATTGAACATATCCACTAATAATACAAGCGTATTACACTGAATATAAAAGCTCTCCATAAGTTGGGATTGGCCAACATTCTTCAGCAACAATTAATTCTAATTCATCTGCATAAATTCTTACTTCATTCATTAAAGAGAAAACTTTATCTAAGAAGAAAATAGCTTGTTCTTTTTCTTCTTCAATAGCTCTTGCTTTAATTAAAGCTTCATCTAACAATGAAAGTTTATCACTCAAACAATTAATCAATCCAGCAATCGATTCCATTAAGCCTAACTGTGATTTAAGATCTATGGTTGGTAAAACTACTTTTACCTTTGATACTTCATCAGCAAGATTATTTAAATAATTATTACAAGCTGGTATTATCATTTTTCTAACCATGTCTATCAAAGTTAGCGCCTCAATGTTAATCGTTTTTGCATAATTTTCGAATAAAATATTTGCTCTACTATTTAATTCTGTTGAACTTAATACTTTAAATTCTTCAAATAGATCAATATTTTTCTTATCGGTATATGCATCTACAGCTTCAACAGTATTTTTCAAATTACTTAGGCCTCTCTCCTCAGCCATAGCTAACCATTCACTGCTGTAGTTATTTCCATTAAATACAATTCTCTTATGTTCTTTATAAGTTTCTTTAATTAAAGAATCTAAGCTAGTTGTAAAATCTTCTGCATTTTCTAAAATATCTGCAAATTCTTTTAATATTTTAGCAACAGCTGTATTTAAAACTGTATTAGGAGTAGAAACACTAGCACTACTACCCAACATTCTTAATTCGAACTTATTACCTGTAAAAGCAAAAGGAGAAGTTCTATTTCTATCTGTAGTATCTTTAACAAAGTCAGGAAGAACATCAACACCAAGAATCATACTTTCTTTCTTTTGGTTATCAATTTTTGTACCTGTTGCAATTGCATCTAAAATTTCTTTTAAATCAGTTCCTAAGAACATACTTACAATTGCAGGAGGAGCTTCATTTGCACCTAAACGGTGGTCGTTGCCCGGAGATGCCACACTCGCTCTTAATAAGTCTTGATATTCATCTACTGCTTTAATTACTGCTACTAAAAATAGTAAGAATTGAGCATTATCTTTTGGATTTACACCTGGTTCTAATAAGTTCATACCTGTATCTGTAGATATTGACCAGTTATTATGTTTACCTGAACCATTTACACCTGCAAATGGTTTTTCATGGAATAGACAAACCATATCATGTTTTAGTGCTGTTTTTTTCATGATTTCCATAGTTAATTGGTTATGGTCACAAGCTACGTTTGTAGTTGTAAAAACAGGCGCTAATTCATGTTGAGCTGGTGATACTTCATTATGACGTGTTTTTGCATAAATACCAAGTTTCCATAATTCTTTATCTAAATCTTGCATAAATGCACTAACTCTAGGTTTTAAAGAACCAAAGTAATGATCATCTAATTCTTGACCTTTAGGAGGTCTTGCACCTAATAAAGTTCTGCCAGTATATTTTAAGTCAATTCTCTTATTAAATACTTCTTTATCAACTAAGAAATATTCTTGTTCAGGACCAACTGTTGTTTGTACTCTACCTACAGTGTGTCCAAATAATTTTAATATTCTTTTTGCTTCCCTATCAATTGCTGCCATACTTCTTAATAAAGGAGTCTTTTTATCTAAAACAGCACCGCTGTATGAGCAGAAAGCTGTTGGTATGCATAAAGTTTCTTCTTTGATAAAAGCATAACTAGTTGGATCCCATGCAGTATATCCTCTTGCTTCGAAAGTAGCTCTTAATCCACCAGAAGGAAATGATGATGCATCAGGTTCACCTTTAACTAGATTTTTACCTGAAAAAGATAAAATCATTTTTCCATCTTTTGTTGGAGTAATAAATGAATCATGTTTTTCAGCTGTAATACCAGTCATTGGTTGAAACCAGTGAGTAAAGTGAGTAGCGCCTTTTTCTAAAGCCCAATCTTTCATTGCATGTGCTACTGCATTTGCAATATTTAAATCAATTTCTTTACCTTCTCTTATCGTAGTTTTTAACGCACGATAGACATCTTTTGGCAATCTTTCTCTCATAGCATCATCGCCAAAAACCATAGATCCGTAATAATCAGTAATTTTTTGCATATACAGTGTCCTCTCCAATTTTTTTACCTAAATTTTCTCAAATAAATTTGAAAATAAAAAAAGACACTGTAGCTCTAAATAGAACTACAGCGCCTTTGCTGTTGTTAAAGAAATACTATAATAATTATTTTTTGTCAATCTAAAAATTAACTTTTTTATAAACAATTTTATATACATTTTAGTTATTTACTTGTAATATATAGAATTACATTAATAATTATATTTTTCTTTATGCATATAATGTATAAATTTACATTATTTATTTAAAATTACTTTACTAATGCTAGACAAAACTTAATTAAATTTATAATATCTTCTCAAGACAATGGTGTCTATATTTTAGAAAAAATTATTATTATATTTATATAAAAAAATTGAACAAAGACGTTCGTAGTTAAGGGAAACTGCGGGCGTTTTTTCATTTATTGACCCTTTGATATATTTATCAAATAAGGAGAAAAGTAATGGAAAGAATTAAAAAGGAAGGTGAAATCCGTATACCTTCTGGGTGTGCAATTAGCGGAATTTTCTCAAAAAAAGGTAATAGATTTTCAGGACAAAAAGCTATAGATTCTATTAGAGTAATGCACAACAGATCAAACGGATTAGGTGGTGGTTTTGCAGGGTATGGCATTTATCCAGAATATAAAGAATATTATGCCTTTCATGTTTTCTACATGGATTCTATTGCAAGAAAAGAATGTATGGATTTCTTAGAAGAACATTTTGATATGATTAACTTATCAAAAATTCCTACAAGAAAAATAAAAAAGATTACTGATGAACCAATGATTTGGAGATATTTTCTCGCTCCATTACCAACAAAACTTGCAGAAAGTCAATTAGATGAAGATGAATATGTCGCAAGATGTACTATTAAAATAAATACAACTATTAAAGGTGCTTTTATCGTATCTTCCGGGAAAAATATGGGAGTTTTTAAAGCACAAGGTTATCCTGAAGATGTTGGAGAATTTTATAGACTAGAAGAATATAGTGGTTATAGTTGGACAGCGCATGGTAGATACCCTACAAACACTCCTGGTTGGTGGGGAGGTGCACACCCATTCTCACTATTAAATTATTCTGTTGTTCATAATGGTGAAATTTCAAGCTATGACGCAAATAGAAGATATATTGAAATGTTTGGTTACAAATGTAGTCTTCAAACAGATACTGAAGTAATCACATATATGATTGATTATTTACATCGAAAACAAGGTATTGATTTTAAAAGAGTTGCTCACATACTTGCAGCTCCTTTCTGGAGCACTATTGATAGAATGGATGAACAACAAAAAGCTGAATATTATTATTTAAGAAATAATTATGAAAGCTTTTTAGTTACAGGTCCTTTCTCAATAATTGTTGGTTATGAAAAGGGTTTAATGGCATTAAATGATAGACTAAAACTTAGATCTCTTGTTGTTGGCGAAAAAGATGACATGGTTTATATGGCTAGTGAAGAAGAAGCAATTCGTGTAATTGCTCCTGATCTTGATTCCATAGCCTACCCACGCGGTGGAGAGCCATACATTGTTGAGCTAGATAAGGAGGTATAAGCAATTATGAAAGTTAATTTAATACAAAGTGAATATGAAGTAGTAAGAGACCAGAGAAAATGTATAAACTGTAAGCTCTGCATAAAAGAATGTGCAAATGGTGTTAATTTTTATGATGAGAAGCTAAAAGTTGTCTTAAGTGATGATTTAAAATGTGTTAATTGTCATAGATGTGTTGCTATTTGTCCAACACATGCTCTTAAAATTGTAAAAACAGATCATTGTTTCAAAGAAAATGCAAACTGGAAGAAACATGATATAACAAATATTTTCCGTCAAGCTCAAACAGGTGGGGTATTACTTGCTTCAATGGGAACTCCCAAAGAATACCCAGTTTATTGGGATAAAATATTAATTAATGCATCCCAAGTTACAAACCCTTCAATTGACCCATTAAGAGAACCTATGGAAACTAGAACTTTCCTAGGAAAGAAAAAACTTAATATAGAATTTGATGAAAATAATAATATAATCACAGATACAAAACCACAAATGGAATTAAGTATTCCTATAATGTTTGGTGGTATGAGTTATGGATCTATTAGTTATAATGCTCATAAGTCTCTAGCTTGTGCTGCAAAAGAATTAGGTATTTTCTATAACACAGGAGAAGGTGGACTTCATGAAGATTTCTATGTATATGGAGAAAACACTATAGTTCAAGTTGCTTCTGGTAGATTTGGAGTACATCCTGAATATTTGAAAGCTGGTAAAGCTATTGAAATCAAAATGGGTCAAGGGGCTAAACCTGGTATTGGTGGCCATTTACCTGGAAGAAAAATTACTAAAGAAGTATCAAAAACTAGAATGATTCCAGAAGGAAGTGCAGCAATCTCCCCTGCTCCTCACCATGATATATATTCAATTGAAGATTTAAGACAATTAGTATATATGCTAAAAGAAACAACTAATTATGAAAAACCGATAATTGTTAAAATAGCAGCAGTACATAATGTTGGAGCTATTGCAAGTGGTATTGCTCGTTGTGGTGCAGATATTATTGCAATAGATGGGCTAAGAGGAGGAACAGGCGCTGCACCTCTTAGAATAAGAGACAATGTAGGTATACCTATTGAATTAGCTCTAGCGACAGTCGATAAAAGACTCAGAGAAGAAGGCATTAGAAATGAAGTAAGCTTAGTTGCTAGTGGTACTATTAGATCTTCAGCAGATGTAGTAAAAGCATTAGCTCTTGGTGCTGATGCTGTATATATTTCAACTGCAGCTCTAATATCTCTAGGATGTCACCTTTGTAGAAGTTGTCATTTAGGTAAATGTAACTGGGGGATTGCAACCCAAGTTAAAGAATTATCCGATAGATTAGATCCAGTTGAAGGCTGTAATAATCTAGTAAATCTCATCACAGCTTGGAAGAGAGAAATTAAAGAAATGATGGGTGGTATGGGTATCAATTCAATCGAAGCTCTTAAAGGTAATAGACTAATGCTTCGTGGAATTGGCTTAAATGAAAAAGAATTAGAGATTCTTGGCATTCAACATGCGGGTGAATAAAGAGAGGTAATATTTATGAAAAAAATAACAGTTAATCATATGAGTTTTAAACAATTAAATAGCCTAATCAGAGATGAAAAAGAAAATGATTTTGAATTAGAAGACGTACATGGTCAGCGATTTATCGCTGCAGGTATGAAAAATAAAAAAATCAACATAAATGGTATTCCTGGCAATGCCCTTGGAGCTTGTCTCGATGAAGGTAGTGAAATTTATGTAAATAATGATTGCCAAGATGCTACAGGAGATACCATGAATAATGGAAAAATTGTTGTTCATGGTAACTGTGGTGATACAGCAGGGTACTCTATGAGAGGTGGAATGATTTTTATCAAAGAATCTGCTGGTTATAGAGCTGGTATTCACATGAAGGCATATAAAGAGCAACAACCAACAATTATTATTGGTGATAAAGCTGGAAGCTTTCTTGGAGAATATTTAGCTGGAGGAACAATTATTGTTCTTGGTTTAAATCAAAATGGAAAATGTCCTGTTGGTTATTTCTGTGGTACAGGTATGCACGGAGGTAAAATATTTTTAAGAAGTGATGAACTTCCAAAAGATTTACCGAAACAAGTTGTATCTAGAAAAGCTAAAAAATCTGACTTAAAAGAAATAAATGAAAAAATAGAATTATTTTGTAATGAATTTGCATTTGACAAAGAGGCTATTTTTAAGGCAAACTTTTATATATTAGAACCGAATTCGACTTTACCTTATAAACAGCATTATACAACAGTCTAATAATTGGAGGGATCATGGATAATTTACAATATGAAATTTCAAATTTCATAGAAGAAAATAATGTAAAATTTATCAGACTAGCATTTTGTGATTTACTAGGAAATCTTAAAAACATTTCTATCAGTAGTGATGAACTAGATAGAGCATTTACTTCAGGTATATCTTTTGACGCTTCATCAGTAAATGGATTTCTAAATGTTGAACAAAGTGATTTGTTATTATTCCCTGATCCATCAACTTTACAAGTATTACCTTGGAGACCTTCAAGTGGCAAAGTTGTAATGATGTATTGTGATATTAAATATCCAGACAACACACCATTTGAAAATGATTCTAGAAAATTAATTAAAGCTTTTGAAAAAAAATCAAAAGCTTTAGGTTATTCATTTAGAATTGGAAGTGAATGTGAATTTTATTTATTTAAATTAGATGATAGTGGAAATCCTACTTTTAAGCCGTTAGATAATGGAGGCTATTTGGATGTAGCTCCTAATGACAAAGGTGAAAATATTAGACGTGATATTTGTCTAACTCTGCAAGAAATGAATTTTCATACAGAGAGATCTCATCATGAAAGTGGTCCAGGTCAAATGGAAATTGATTTCACTTACGGGAACCTTCTTAATTCTGCGGATAACTTAATTACTTTCAAAAGTGTTGTAAAATCTACTGCAACTCTAAATGGATTGTATGCTTCATTTTTACCGAAACCTTTAGAAAATAAAAGTGGTAATGGCATGCATGTAAATATGAGTGTAAAGTCCGAAAATGATGATAATAACGAGATTATTAGAGATTATATGGTTGGAGGAATATTAAAATATTTAAGAGATATGACAATATTTAATTCTCCAATATTTAACTCATATAAGAGATTAGGACAATTTGAAGCACCAATTCAAATGGGATGGGGTTTTGGTAATAGATCAACAACCATTAGAATACCAAAAGCAAAAGGTATATATAGTAGGTTAGAAGTAAGAACTCCGGATACTGCAGCCAATCCTTATATAGTATTTACTTTATTATGCGAAGCTGCTCTAAAAGGTATTATAGAAAAAATAGAACCGCCAAAGGAAATAAATTCTAATGCTTTTGACAAAATTGTTGGTGAAACATTACCTCTTTCAATGAAGGAATCCCTTGAAGTTGCAAAAAAGAGCGACTTCCTTAAAGAAGTTTTACCAAATAAACTTTTAAATACATATTTACAGTTAAAAGAAAAAGAATTAGAAGAATATACGAAGAGTGAAGAACAAAAAAGTATTACGGCGGAAAAATATTTCCCGATATATTAACAACAATGAGGAACATTAATAGTGTTTGAATTTGATAAGATTTTACTAGTGTCAGCTAATGGAAAAGGTCACATGAACATCAAATCACTTCTTGACAAAAATGGAGTGAGAGGTTCAGTGACCTCTAGTTTTTCTTGTAGCAAAGCTAGACAGGAAATTCTGTCAAAAGATTTTGATTTAATAATTATCGATGCTCCATTAAATGATGAGAATGGAGTGGATTTTGCTCTCAATATTTCAAAAAAATCCAACTCAATAATTTTTTTATTAGTACAAGAGAGATATCTAGGCGATATTGCTGAAAGATTTTATAATAATGGCACTATTATACTTGGAAAACCTATTAATTCTTACATTTTTTTCCAAAGTATAATTTTAGCAAATTCTGTGAGTTTTAAATTAAAAGGCATCGCAAATGAAAATAGAAAATTAAGAGAAAAATTAGAAGAAATAAAATTAGTAAACAGAGCAAAATTCATTTTAATTGAAAGATTAAAATTTAATGAACAACAAGCTCACAGATACATTGAAAAAAGTGCTATGGACCAAAGACAAAGTCGTGGATACGTAGCAAAAAATATACTTAAAACATATCAACAATAATAATTTTAGGAGAATAAAATGGCTAAGCACATTTTTGTAACAGGCGGGGTTGTATCAGGCCTTGGGAAAGGCATAACAGCAGCTTCATTAGGAAGGCTTTTAAAAAATAGAGGTTTAAAAGTAACTGCTCAAAAATTAGACCCATATATGAATGTAGATCCAGGAACAATGAGTCCTTTTCAACATGGAGAAGTATATGTAACAGAAGATGGTGCTGAGACAGATTTAGATTTGGGACATTATGAGAGATTTATTGATGAAAATTTAAATAAATTTTCAAACTTAACTAGTGGTAAATGTTATTATAATGTTCTTGAAAAAGAAAGACGCGGAGAATATTTAGGATCAACTGTACAAATAATTCCACATGTTACAAATGAAATTAAAAATTTTATTTATTCTGTAGAAGAAAAATCAAATGCAGATGTTGTTATTACAGAAATAGGTGGTACAACAGGTGATATTGAATCTCAACCTTTTTTAGAAGCAATTAGACAAGTAAGCCATGAAGTTGGAAATAATAATTGTTTATTTATTCATGTAACATTAGTGCCATATTTAAGTGGAAGTAATGAACATAAGAGTAAACCAACTCAACACTCTGTAAAAGAATTAATGACTACTGGTATATTCCCAGATATCATTGTAACAAGAAGTGATATGCCTTTAGAGCAATCAATTAAAGACAAAATCGCTCTATTTTGTAATGTAAAGAAAGATTGTGTTATTGAAAATAAAACATTAGAAGTTTTATATGAGGCACCTCTTATGTTACATAACGAAAAGCTTGATGAGATTGTTTGCAGAGAATTAGATTTAGAGTGTAATAAATGTGATTTAACAAAATGGAACAATATGATTGATAGAATTAAAAAAGCAGACAAAGAAATTAATATTTCTTTAGTTGGAAAGTACATTCAACTTCACGACGCTTATTTATCAGTAATGGAAGCTTTAAAGCATAGTGCATGGGAAATTGGATGCACTGTTAATCTATCTTGGGTTGATTCAGAAACTCTTAATAAAGATAACTTAGAAACAACATTTAAAGATTGCGATGGAATTATTGTACCTGGTGGTTTTGGAAATCGTGGCATTGAAGGAATGATTCTAAGTGGCATATATGCTCAAGAGAAACAAATACCATATTTTGGTATTTGTTTAGGGATGCAAATAGCCGTTATGAGTTTTGCAAGAAAAGAATTAAATTGGAATGATGCTAATTCTAGTGAATTTGATAAAGAATCAAAACATCCGGTTATAGCTTTAATGGAAGAACAAATAGGCATTTCAGATATGGGTGGAACAATGCGCCTTGGAGCTTATCCATGCAAATTAATAGAAGGAACAATCCTAAAAGAGTTATATAATAATGAAGATATTATTTATGAAAGACATAGACATCGCTATGAATTCAATAATAATTTTAAAGATGATTTAGTAAAAGCAGGACTTACTATTACAGGAATAAGCCCTGATGATAGTTTAGTGGAAGCAGTCGAAATAAAAGATCATCCATTTTTCTTAGGCGTTCAATATCACCCAGAATTTAAAAGCAGACCCAATAATACAAACCCTTGTTTTAATGGTTTTATTGCAGCTGCAAAAAAATTTAGATATAACTAATACAATTTATAAAGCATCTTCTTAGAAGATGCTTTAATAATTATAAACTAATAACTATTGTATTTTTTTTATTTTTAATAACATAAGGTATTTCTAATTTAAAATTTCCACGCTCAATCCAAGGTAATAATACATAAGATTCTGAGAGAATTTGTTTTTTAACATAGCCGATAGCCATATATTTTTCATTGTAAGTTTCATTTACTTTTAAACTTTTATTATTTATTTGAATTGTATTTTTTAATGATAATGCTTCTTTTTCACTAATAAAACTAACCATATTACCTTCAGCATTAGTTACTTTTGCTTCAGCAAATAATAATAATATATTTTCATTACTATTATTTAATATTGTTAAATCAAATAATTTATTTTCATATTTATCTATATCACAAATTACACTTACATATTCATCTTCAAATTGATAGTTATTAATAGGTTCACTTGAACAAGAAACAAATAATAATAAAATTAAGAAAGAACACAATGAAATTATTTTCTTCATAGTTTTATCCTTTATATATCGTTTTCATCTAAATTGATTGATAAATGTTTATGCTCAGGTGTAAATTTTCTATATACTACATTCGAAGCATCAAACATTTTTTTTGAAGCTATAGTATTATCAGATTTAGCATATTTATCACTTAGATATACTACATTTTTTATTCCACTTTGAATAATTGCTTTTGCGCATTCATTACAAGGAAATAAACCAACATAAATTGTGCAATTATTTAAATTTCTACTTACACTATTTAATATAGCATTTAATTCAGCGTGACAAACATATGGATATTTAGTATCCAACCAGTCTCCTTGTCTGTCCCAAGGAAGATGATCATCACTACATCCCATTGGAAATCCATTATAACCAATACCGACAATCTTCATATCTTCATTTACAATACAAGCACCTACTTGAGTATTTGGATCTTTACTTCGCATTCCACTAAGTACAGCTAATCCCATAAAATATTCATCCCAACTAATGTAATCTTCTCGCTTACTCATCCAAAACTCCTTCTATAAACTTATTTATATCATCTAATAATTCATCTCTAAATGAATAATATAATAATAATACATGCATCGTATGATTATAGCCAACCATTTTTATAATTTTTGCTTGAAACTTATTTGAATTATTCTCTTTAGCAATTATAGGAAAATTAAAAAAGGGAACAGTTTTATCTGTAACATTATGTATCGCAAATAATGGACAGGTTATTTTTTTTAAATCTTTTCGTACTTTTTTTTCAGCTTTTACTAAAGAAAGACTTTGCTTTAAAAATAGCCCCTTATAACCTATCCAATTATTATCATTATCTTCACCCACACCCTCTTCTAATCGATTACAAATTGAAGCGTTGAAAGTACTTTTGAAGATACTTATAATTCTTGCAAAATAAAAACTGAAATCAGTAATCTTTCTATCTTTTATTAAACTATTATAAATAACAGGGGCACTAATGGGAATTATTGCAGAAGGTTCATAATCTGTTCCACAATATTTTTCACCTAATTTCAGAGTAATTAGACCTCCCATACTAATTCCTATTATAATAACATCATTATAATCTTTTTTAATTTCTTCATACTTTTTTGATATATAATTAAACCATTGTGTAAAATTTGTTTTTTCAAAATCTTCAATACTTGTACCAAAACCTGGTAACAAATAAGCATAAGAATCATAGCCATGTTCAAAAAAACAATGAGCACTATAATCATAAACATTTGGAGTTGATTTATAACCATGTATCATAAATACAGCTGTGTTAGCTTCAACCTCATGCTTTAAAATAATACTTTTACATTTAGGTGAGAAAACATTTGATTCATCAACATCAATTTCTTTTAAATTTTTATCTTTGTAAAAAATAAGTGTAGAACTCCAAATCAATATTAATAATATAATAACAATAGTAGTAACCATGATTTTATATTACTTTATTTTTATAAAAAAAAATAGAATAATTATAATAGAGTTAAATCTTTTTTAGTTTGTTTTAAGAATAATGATAAGGCCATAAGCATAACACCATTATCATATAAAGGATCTTTTCCCATTTTTTCAATTACTTCATTAACTTCAACTGATATAACATCAAGTTGTTCAGTTTTATCAAGTTCTTGCTTATCAGTAATTTTATACACATTTTTTGCTAAGTAAAAATTTGCAGTATTAGACATTATTGCTGGATTAGGATTAATATGAGCAAGTTCAATAATTTCATCAGCCCCTAAAGAAGTTTCTTCTTTTAATTCTCTTAAAGCACTATCAATAGGATTTTCACCTTTATCAACCATTCCAGCTGGGAACTCTCTAACTACTGAGGCACTTCCATGACGAAATTGCTGAACCATAACAAAGCAAGGTACATTATTTTCATTAATATACCATGGTATTATAGTAACCCAATCAGGAGAATCTAAGGTGTAAAAGTTTCCTCTTACACCTTCTTTAGATTCTCTTTGTATTTCTATCAAATCAAATACAGGAGTTGATATTACTTTTAATCTATCTTTTTCTTCCCACATTAAATGATTGATATCATTAGTATTTCCAATTTTAAATAAATCGTTCTTCATTAATTATTTCTTGAACTGCAATTACTTGAACAAGATGCACAAGCTGTAGGTGAACAACTAGAAGTATCTTTAAAATCATTAAAAGAAGTTGAAATTTGAAGTCTTGTATCTAAAAATAAAGCAATAGCTTGTAAAGCTTTAGTACTTGCACTATCAGGAGTTTTCTCCAAAGTACTTACACCAGCATCTTCAAATTCTCTTAAATGCATTTCTAAAGGAACACTACCTAAGTAAGGAACATCCATCTCATCACACATTTTCTTACCGCCACCTTTGCCAAAAATTGGAATTTCTTTTCCACAATCAGGACAAATTAAGCCACTCATGTTCTCAATTACTCCAAGACATGCAACTTGCATTTTTCGTGAGAAATTAACACTTTTTCTAGCATCTAAAACTGCAACATCTTGTGGAGTAGTTACGATGATAGAGCCTGTCATTTCTGGAATTGCTTGCATTGCTGTTAATTGTTCATCACCTGTTCCAGGAGGAGAATCAATTAACAAATAATCTAAATGACCCCATTCAACATCACCTAAAAATTGTTTAATAACTGCAATTTTCATAGGACCTCTCCAAATAACTGGATCAGAGCTAGAATTAAGAGCAAAAGAAAGGCTAACTACATATAAGCCATCTCTAACTTTTACAGGTAAAAAATTATTGCCATCAGCGCTTTGAAGTGCACCCGATTCACAACCTAACATTTTAGCAACATTTGGACCATGTAAATCTGTATCTAAAATACCTACAGTTTTACCAGCATCTACCAAAGCATTTGCCAAATTTACAGTAACAGTAGTTTTACCAACACCACCTTTACCACTCATAACTATTATTTTTCTATCGATTAAATCTAATCTTTCCCTGATTTTTGCATCTCTTATTGCTTGTTCGTCAGGTGTTCCTTCATGAGACATTATTTACTCCTCAATTAAATTCTTAATAAAGAATAGTAAAAATAAAATAGAAAGGCAATAAAAAGAAATGTAAATTACAAAATAATTTTTGACATTTGTCTTTTATATAAATGTTAAAATTAACACTTTATATAAATAGAGCTAAAATTTAATACAATTTCTTCCTGCTCTTTTTGCTTTATACATTAATTCGTCTGTTTTTTTTATCAAAGAATTTATATCATCATCTTTATTGATTTGAACAATTCCAAAACTTGCTGTTACTTGCTCACATGTTTTGAGAGGGCACTTTTCTATTATTTTTCGCAATTCTTCTGTAATTGAAAGAACCTCTTTCAACTTCATATCTTCAAATAATATGAAAAATTCTTCACCACCCCATCTAAATAATGTACCTTTTCCATTTAAGGCTGAATTTATCTTTGAACAAATTTCAATTAAAACCTTATCACCAACATCATGACCAAATTCATCGTTTATTTTTTTAAAATGATCTAAATCAAATAAAACAAGAGTTGATACTTTACTTTTGTCTAATAACGATAGTTTCTCATTAAAGTATCTTCTATTATAAGTTTGTGTTAAATCATCATGAATTAAAATATTTTTCAATTGTTCATTCGCTAATTTCAAATCATCTTCAATTTTTTTATTTTTACTAATATCAAACACTATCCCACTCAACATTATTGGTTTATTGTTTTCATCGTATTTTGTTATTTTACCTCTATCATAATACCATTTATAAGTACCATCTTTTGCTTGAATTCTATATTCTACTTCATAAGCATCTCTTTTCCCCATTAAATGATCTCTCATATTTTGCATAACCCTTTCATAATCATCTTTATGCAATTTTTCTGTAAAGAATTCAAATCCAATTTCTCCAGGAACTTCACTCATAACATAACCTAAGTTTGTTACTTTTTTTTCATTAAAAAAAACTTGATTACTATCTATTAGCCATTGCCATTGTCCTAAATTACCAATCTAAGGAAGTAAAGTGAGTTCTGTTGAATTTCTCTCTTTTACTAATTCATCGACTAAATATTCTAATTCATCAATTCTTTTTTTCATGTTATCTAATTCTTCGTTGCTTATTTTGTTGTTTTCCAAATCATTGCCTCATATTTTATTAATATATTTCTAATTATATCACATATTATTCTAAATATTTAATATTTTTAGTTAACGAAAAGAATTATCAAAATAAAATTAAAATCAATTGTAATTATAATAACAAAATTTATAAATTTTCTTATAAATATATATTTATCTAATTTGAATTATTAGTTACTTTTTTTCAATATTATATGCACTTTTGTGAATGATGTTGAACTTTTATGTACATTATTTAGGTATACATAAATTCAATTATGTTGCATTTTGTTGCACTATGTATATTCTTACCCTAAATAAAAATACTAAAAAATAATCATTTACTTTTGGCACTGAAATGCCTTGAAACTCAATGGCCTTATCAGTATTATACTTAATGAGTATTTTTTCAAAGAGATACATTATTAATGATACAAAAAATCAGGAGTTAGTATGATTTTATCGACACAAGTACCACATGAACAACTTGTAGCAAATTTAGGAAACGGTGTCACACTCATGCTATTAGGTATGGGAACTGTTCTATTGTTCCTTGTTGTATTAATTTTTGTAACAAAAGCAGTGAGTGCTATTGTTAAAAAAATAGAAGCAAACAAACCTCAAGTTGCACCTGCAACTGCAGCAACAAGAAGTTCAAGTGTAAATGCAGCAACACCTAATACAAGTGCTGACGCAGAAATTGCAGCCGCTATTGCAGCCGCTGTTGCAAAGTCCCGAGAATAATAATAAGAGGAATAAATTAATGAAAAAGAAAGTTGATTTTATGTGTACCGCTTTTAGAGACGGTTTCCAATCAGTATACGGTGCCCGTGTATTCACAAAAGATTTCATGCCAGCTGTAGCAGCAGCAAGAGAAGCTGGAATCGACCATTTTGAAGCAGGTGGTGGAGCTCGTTTCCAATCACTTTATTTCTACAGCAATGAAGATGCTTTTGAAATGATGGATGAATTTAGACGTGTAGCAGGACCAGATGCTGATTTACAAACTCTTTCACGTGGTGTAAATGTAGTAGGTTTAGATTCACAACCTAGAGATATTATTAAATTACATGCACAAATGTTTGCTAAACATGGTATTTCAAGAATTCGTAACTTTGATGCATTAAACGATGTTAATAACCTAATCGATAGTGGTAAAGCTATTCATGATGCTGGTCTAAAACACGAAGTAACAGTTACAATGATGAGTCTTCCACCTAATACAACTGGTGCTCATGACCCTGATTTCTATGAAATGGTTCTAAAACAAATTTTAGATGCTGGTATTCCTTTTGATTCTGTATGTTTCAAAGATGCTTCAGGAACAACAACTCCAAAAGTAATTTTCGAAACAATCAAAAGAGCAAGAAAACTTTTAGGTAAAGATGTAAAAATTGTTATGCACAGCCATGAAACAGCTGGTGTTTCAATTCAACAATATATGAGTGCTATCGAAGCTGGTGCTAACCAAGTTGACTTATCAATGTCTCCTGTTTCTGGTGGTACATGTCAACCTGATATCATTACAATGTGGCATGCTTTACGTGGCACAGACTATGATTTAGGAATTGATATTACAAAAATTCAAAAAGCTGAAAGTGTATTCGAAGAATGTATGAAAGATTACTTCACTCCACCAGAAGCTTCAAAAGTTAACCCAAATATTCCTTTCTCACCTTTACCAGGTGGAGCATTGACAGCAAATACTCAAATGCTACGTGATAATAACTTAATGGATAAATATCCAGCTATCGTTCAAGCAATGGGTGAAACTGTAGCAAAAGGTGGTTTCGGTACTTCTGTAACTCCTGTTTCTCAATTCTATTTCCAACAAGCTTTCAATAACGTTATGTTTGGACCATGGAAGAAAATTGCAGAAGGTTATGGTAAAATGGTATTAGGCTATTTTGGTAAAACTCCTGTTGCTCCAGATGAAGAAATCGTTAAAATTGCTGCTGAACAATTAGGCCTAGAACCAACAACTAAAAAAGTTGTAGACATTAATGATGCAGATCCTAAAAAAGGTCGTGAAGTTGCAATCAAAATGTTAGAAGCTGAAGGTTTAGAAAAAACTGAAGAAAATATCTTTATTGCTTCTGCTTGTAAAGAAAAAGGTATTTTATACTTAACAGGAAAAGCAAAACCAAACGGAGTTAGAAAAATTGATAGAGCTGCTGAAGCTGCAAAGAAAAAAGGCGAATTCACAGTTACTGTTAATGGTAAAGCTTATGGTGTTAAACTTGGTAAAAACGATGCTAAAGTTAATGGCGTTTCATATTCAATGGCTGTTAAAGATGGTATTGATGAAGCTGCAATTGCTCAATCAGCTCCAGCTGCAAGTGCATCTAGTGCACCAACTCAAAATGTTAATGTTGTAGCTCCAATGCCTGGTCTTATTCTTAGAAATAACGTAAAAGTTGGTGATAAAGTTAGCAAAGACCAATGTATCTTAGTAATGGAAGCTATGAAAATGGAAAATGAAGTTTTCGCTCCATGTGATGGTACAATTGTTGAAATCAAAGTTGACAATGGTGAACAATGTCAAGCTGACGATGTATTAGTTGTAATTGGTAGTGCAGCTCCTGCTGCTGCTCCTGCTGCAAGTGCTCCATCAGCTGCTCCTGTTGCTAGTGGTGCTGGAGAATCAATCGTTGCTCCAATGCCTGGTTTAGTATTACGCTTCAATGTTAAAGAAGGTGAAGTTGTAAAGAAAAACCAATGTGTAATGGTAATGGAAGCAATGAAAATGGAAAATGAAATATTCTCACCATGTGATGGTGTAGTTAAGAAAATTTGTGTAAGTCAAGGTGATCAACTTAACGCAGATGACGAATTAATGATTATCGGCTAAGGAGATAAAATCAATATGATTGGACAAGGATTAAACCAATTATGGCAAACAACCGGTATTTACGGTTTCCTAGGATTGGCTGGTAGTTCTTTTGGTGTTGGAAATATTATTATGATTGCAATTGGTGTATTATTATTATACCTTGCAATCGCAAAAGGTTTCGAACCATTATTATTAGTAACTATTGGTTTTGGATGTATTTTAAGTAACATTCCATTAGCATATATTGCAGATATCGACCCAAATAACGGTGCTGCAGGTTTTATTAAAATACTATTTGATGGTGGTTTATCCACAGGATTATTCCCTATTTTAATTTTCATGGGTGTTGGTGCTATGACAGACTTCGGTCCTCTAATTGCAAACCCTAAAACATTATTATTAGGAGCTGCAGCTCAATTCGGTATTTTCTGTGCATTATTAGGTGCTTTAGCTTTAGCTTTCATTCCTGGTATTACATTTGATTTACATGCTGCTGCATCAATTGGTATTATCGGTGGAGCTGATGGCCCTACAGCTATTTATGTAACAAGTAGACTTAAACCTGAATTATTAGGCTCAATTGCTGTTGCTGCTTATTCATACATGGCATTAGTACCAATTATTCAACCACCTATTATGAAAGCATTAACAACTAAAGAAGAACGTTTAATTAAAATGAATCAATTACGTCCTGTATCTAAAGTTGAAAAGATTGTATTCCCAATTGCTGTATTGCTAGTTTGTGCTTTATTATTACCTTCAGCAACTCCATTATTAGGAGCTCTACTATTCGGTAACTTAGCAAAAGAATGTGGTGTTACAACAAGACTTAGTGATACAATGCAAAACGCATTAATGAATATTGTAACAATTTTCTTAGGTCTATCCGTTGGATCCAAAATGGAAGCAACACACTTCTTAAATTTAAATACTTTAGGTATCTTATTATTAGGATTAGTAGCTTTCTCAATTGGTACTGCAACTGGTGTATTAATTACTAAATTAATGAACAAAATTGATAAAAAACACCCAATTAACCCATTAATTGGTGCTGCTGGTGTATCTGCTGTTCCAATGGCTGCTCGTGTAGCTAGTAAAGTGGGACAAGAAGAAAACCCTCATAACTTCTTATTAATGCATGCTATGGGTCCTAACGTAGCAGGTGTTATTGGATCTGCTGTAGCAGCTGGTGTATTATTAGCTGTAGTTCCAACAATGGAAATTCTTCCATTATAATAAATAACACTACATAATAATGATTATTTCCTCACTTATTAATTTAAGTGAGGTTTTTTTGTCACCAATTTAATATAACATTGTTATTAGTGAATAGAATATATATAAGGAGTTTTATAAAATGAAGAAGCATTTTCTTTTAATTGCAAGCGTTTTATCAATAACACTATTATTTACATCTTGTTTAAGTACAGATGATTTATGCGAAAAAGTAATTACAGTTTCAGCTGTTGGAGAAGTAAACTTAACACCAGATATTGTTACTTTTAACATTGAAGCAAGTGAAGTAAGAGATACCACAAGTCAAGCTTTAAAAGCTACAAATGAAAAAATTTCTAAAGTTTTAAAAATATTAGAATTACACAATGTATCGACAAAAGATATCAAAACAAATTCAATAAACCTATATCCTCAATATGAATGGAAAGATGGTGAAAGACGTTTAATTGGACAATCTGCAAGTCAAAGTTTACAAATTAAATTAAGAGATATTAGTCAATTAGGAAGTATAATTGACGAAGTTGGTAAAATTTCTAATATTAACCTATATTCAATAAATTATGACAAAGATGATAAACAAACTGCATACAACGAAGCTCGTGAACTCGCAGTAAAATATGCAATAGAAAAAGCTAATATTTTAGCTAACGCTGCAGATATGCAAATTAAAGAAGCAATTAGTATAAGCGAAGGTTCGCCTGCCTATGTTTCATATAATAGAGTAAATTCATCAAAAATGATGATGGCAGAATCAGCATCAGGATATTCAACAGAAACACCTTCAGGTGAACTGACAATATCAACAACAGTGAATATTATTTTTACAATGGAATAAAAATATAAAACTCCCTATGCTCCCTTAACTAGATACTTGTATTTATTAAGGGAGCTTTATTATCGACATACAAATCATTTTTTTTTATAATATCAAACATGAATATATATATAACAAGACATGGTCAAACTTCATTTAATGAGCAAAATATAGTATGTGGATTAAGCGATATAGATTTAAACAAAAATGGCATAAAACAAGCAGATAATTTATTACAAAATATTATAGAAAAAAATCTCAATTTTGACAAAATTTACGTCTCTCCCTTAAAAAGAGCACTACAAACAGTAAAGCCTATTGAAAAACACTTTAATCAAAAAGCTAAAATTGATAATAGATTGAAAGAATTCAATTTTGGAGATAAAGAAGCATGTAAAATCGATGATATTAATTTTAGAAAAAAAAGAAACGATCCTTTTATTCACTTCCCTAATGGTGAATCTATGCTCAAAGCTGCATCAAGAGTGTATTGCTTTATTGATGATATCATTAACTCTTCAAATAAAAATGATAATATTCTAATTGTAAGTCATAAGACTACATCAAAGTTAATCAATTCGTATTTTATTTCACAAACTATTGAAGAATTTAACTCTTTTAAAATGGAAAATTGTGAATTAATTCATTATGAAATATGAAGAAAGCTTACGTATTTTTTATTACGTTAGAAAAAAAACAAAGAAATATCATCTTTTATAAAACAAATACTTGTAAGTTTTTTCATGTATAAATATTTTCATAATTGGAGGATATAATGAAGAAACACTTTATATTAATTTTACTTTTTATTTCAATAATTTTACCAATTTATGCAGGAGGATCAAAAGAAACTCCTTCTCAAGATAATTCTCTATCAATACTTGTCTACATAAGTGGTAATTTAGCCGGTAGTCCACCTTATCAAAAATTAAACAATGGTGCATTAGAATTTGCTAATAATCATGAAAATGTTTCCATTAAGACATATGAAGCTGGATACAATCAAGCAGAATGGGAATCACAATTAACAAGCCTAGTAGCTTCAAACAAATATGATATTGTATTAACTACAAACCCTTCTCTTCCTGAAATTTGTGACAATATTTCAAAAAAATTTCCGAACCAAAAGTTCTTAATTACAGATGCTTATTTCTCAAAAAATGATAATATTGCAACATATGAGTTCAACCAATATCAACAATCTTATATTTTAGGAAGATTAGCAGCAATGATTGCAAGAAGTGATTTAGATAATATTAGAAATACAAATAAACTAGGTTTTGTTTTATCACAAGAATATCCTTTGATTACAGAACAAATATTACCAGGTTATTTAGATGGTGCTAAAAGCATTGATCAAAACTTTGAAATTGATAAAAGAGTAATTGGAAACTGGTATGATGCAGATAAAGCGAATGAGTTAACAAATTCAATAATTGATAGTGGTAGTGATGTTATTGCTACAATTAGCGGTGGAGCTTCTACTGGTGTTATTAACAGTGCTAAAAATAAGAATGCTTATATTGTTTTCCATAATGATAATATTTATTCACAAGCACCTGGTGTTGTACTTGGCTGTGGAGCTATGAAACAAGATGATTTAGCCTATAAAATTCTAGAAGATGCTTATTATAATAAAATTAATTGGGGTACTGCAGAAGTATTATCAATTGATAGTGGCTTTATTGATTTTTATAGTGAAGATGAATTATTTAAAGAAAATTTACCATCAACTATTCAAGAGGAATTTATTTCTTGGCTAGATGATGTTAGAAATGGTATAATAAAAATCAATAAATGAAAAATAATTTAGAAATTAAGAATATATCTAAATTTTATCCAAGTGTTGGTGTTCATGCATTAAATAACATAACTACTTCTTTTAAAAAAGGAGAGATAACAGCTATCGCTGGTGAAAATGGAGCAGGAAAATCAACACTTGTAAAAATATTATTTGGAGTTACAAAACCTGATACGGGATATATTTCATTAAATAATACACCACTAAATATATATAATTCACAAGATGCAATAAACCATAAATTAGGTATGGTTTTTCAGCATTTTAAATTAATTGAAGAATTATCTGTTGCTCAAAATATTGCTTTAGGTATAGAAGACAAAAAACATTATTTTTTTACAAATCAAATACTTATAAACAAAAAAGTTCAAAATTTAATTGATGAATATGATTTTAATATAGATGCTACAACTATTGTCAAAAAGTTAACCACAGGGGAAAAACAAGTAGTAGAAATATTAAAAATGCTATATAGAGAATCTGAAATTATGATTTTTGATGAACCAACCGCTGTACTTAGCGAAGGGGAAGCTAAAAGATTATTTAAAACTATTAAACACTTAAAATCTAAAAACAAAACTATAATTATTATTACTCATAAAATAAAAGAAATATTAAAATTATCTGATAAAGTAATAGTACTTAGAAAGGGTAATTTAATTGGAGAATATCATACTAAAGATTTGAATAACGAATCGCTTACAAAACATATCATTGGTCATGATTCAGTTAAATTTGATAGTTTAAACCCTATTATATCTTCTAAAGAAGTAATACTAAAATTTCAAAATATATATTTGAAAAAACATTCTCAAAAACAACCACTTTTAAAAAATATTAGTTTTGAACTACATAAGGGTGAGATTCTAGGATTTTGTGCAGTAAGTGGGAATGGTAAGGGAGTTCTTGAAGCTGTACTTGGAGGAATGATGAATATATCCTCTGGAAAAATTCTTTATAAAGATAAAGATATATCAAATTATAGGGCTTCAGATCTTAGAAAAATGGGATTGGCATTTGTTCCCTCAGATAGAAATCATTATGGATCTGCAGGACAAGCAACACTTAGTGAAAATATGATTATAAATAAAAGAGAAAACTTAAACTCTAAAACAAAAATAACTAAACAGTTTATTTCAAAATATAATATAAACGCACTACCTCACCAAAAGATGGGAACATTGAGTGGAGGTAACAAACAAAAAGCTATCGTAGCTCGCGAAATTGACAATATGAATGATTATATCGTTTTTTCAAATCCAACTTGGGGATTAGACTTTAACTCATCTAATTTTATTCATTCAAAAATCCTTGAATTAAAACAGCAAAATAAAGCTATAATATTATTATCATCTGATTTGGATGAAATATTAAAATTATCAGATAAAATTAATATAATATTTGAAGGTAAAATTCAAAAAACAATATTAAATAATAGAAATATTACAAAAAAAGAAATTGGAAGATATATGTTAGGGAAAGATGCAAAATGAATAAATTGAAAGGAATTATATCTATTTTATTATTAAGTATCATATCCTTAATAGTAGTTATTTTATTGATGAGTAAAGAACCAATGAATTCATTATATCAATTGTTTATTGGACCTCTAAGTTCTGCTTATTTTTTAGGAAATACTTTATCTCATACTGCTCCTTTGATAATAGCAGCTGTAGGAATAGCTGTTGCATATCGTGCTAACTTGATTAATTTAGGTGGGGATGGCCAAATGTATATAGGAGCATTAGTTGCAAATATAATTGCAATTAAATTTGTAAATTTAGGAACGTTCAGTATTGTGTTTGCATTATTTATTGCAAGTATAGCTGGAGGACTAATTGCTTTTATAAGTGCATATCTTAAAGTAAAATTTGATACTACAGAATTAATATCTTCATATCTAATATCTATTGCAATAACATATTACTCTTCCTATTTAGTTACAGGGCCTCTACAAGATCCAGATTCAAATCTTCAAACAACGAGAAAAGTAACATATATGCTAACAAAAATAATGGAACCATCAGTTTTATCTACATCTATTATTTATGCGATAGCAATTGCAATTATTTTTTACCTTATATTTAGCAAAACAAAATTTGGATATGAAACAAAAATAGTGGGATATAATAAAGATTTTGCAAGGTATGGCGGTATTTCAGTTTCAAGAAACTACTTACTTAGCTTTTCATTAAGTGGAGCTTTATTAGCTTTTGCAGGAGGTTTATATATCTTTAGTAATTATCAAAGTGTATATAAAGGATTTTCAAATGGATTAGGATTCAGTGCTTTAACAATTTCATTAATTGCTTTTAATAATCCTATAATAATAATACCTATTGCTCTATTTATTACTATAATTAATCAAGGTTCTATTATAGCAATGCAAAACAGTGATATCAGTAGTGATGTTGCAATTTTATTCCAGGCTATAATTTTCCTTCTTATTTCGAGTAAATTATTATTAGGAGATAAAAAAAATGATTACAATAATTAATTCAACATTAAATCTTTTTACTCCTCTTTTTCTAATAGCACTCGGAGGAATTATCACCTCCATATCAGGAACACTAAATATTGCTCTTGAAGGATTGACTTTAATTAGTGCTCTTTTCGCAATTATTGGTTCAAATATATCAGGATCATTATTTATTGGAGTTATTTTTGCTATTATTGCATCATTACTTTTAGCTACTCTAATTAGTTTAGTAAATATTTATTTAAAAACAAATCCTTTTATAACTGCTCTAGCAAGCAATATGATTGCAACAGCTCTAACCTTAATAATTACATATACTTTTTTCCAATCAAAAGGTTTATTAAATTTAAATATTGAACCAATGAGATTTATTAATATCCCAATTATTAATGAAATCAATCCATTTCTACCAATATCATTAATATTATATATAATAATTTATTTTGTAATTGAAAAAACTCCATTTGGATTGAAATTAAAAGCTTGTGGATATAATCCAAATGTATTAGTTGCTTATGGGATTTCAAAGACTAAAATTGATACGATAGCTTTATTATCATCAAGCTTCTTTTGTGCCCTTGCAGGGAGTTATTTATCTCTAAGACAAGGTATATTTATTTCTCAAATGAGTGCTAACAAAGGATGGTTTGCATTAGTAATTATTTTTCTTTGCAATTCAAATATTAAATACTTAATACCTGCAACTATAATTTTTGCGTTTGGAGAAGCCTTTTCTAACTATATACAAGGAATAAATAAAATCCCATCAGATATTGCACTAATGATTCCTAGTATAATTTCTTTAATTGTTTTGATTTCAATAAGCTATTATAATAGTCAAAAACAAAGAATTGAGGAAAAACTATGATATTAGCAATCGACTATGGAACAACAAATTTAAAAGCAGCCTTAATTGATAAAGAAGGTATTTTCTATAATTATCATAGTGAAGAAGTATCTCATACTATGAATCAAGACTGTTATGAAGTTGATTCTCAACAATATTTAAATTTTTTAATTAATTACTTAAAAAAAATCGATAGAACTTTAATAAGTGCAATAATAATATCGAGTAATGGTCCTAGCTTTTTATCTATATACAGTAAAATAATGATAAACAATAATAAAATCATATTCGATTATTCCAATACTCGTTTATGGTTAGATAAAAGAGGTAAAAAGTATTCAAAAGCCGTCTCTAAATATTATAATACTTATATCGATGGCAGCTTTTTTCTTCCTTCCATATTAAATATAAAAAATAATGAAGAATTAAATTATAAGAAAACTCTGAAATTCATTACAATAGATGGATTTATTAACTATTTTCTTACAAAAAAAATAAAAATAGTAAACAATGCAGATTTATTATTAAAGTATTATTGGGATAATGATAGCTTAAATTATTTTGACCTTGATAATTCTAAATTTCCAAATTTTATAAAATGTGGAAAAGTTATAGGCACAATTGATTCTGAAATTGCCGAATTCCTTGATATAAATAAAAATATAAAAGTAATAGCAGGTGGTTCAGATTTTTATTATTCTCTTATAGGCTCTAATATTACAAAAAATAATATAATTGCAGATATTAATGGAACGAGCGAAGGAGTTAATCTTTGTATAAACAAATTAATTAAAGACAATAGATTCCTTTGCTATGAACACCCTCTTAAAGGGTATTATAATCTTTCAGGCGTTATTTCTAATTCTGGTGTTGCAATAAATTGGATAAAAGAGATCTTAAAAATTGAGGATTATTCAATGGTTTATGAATTAGCAAAAAATTCAAAAAGAAATTCTATTGTTTTTCTTCCATTTTTAAATGGAGAGAGAGCTCCTATATGGAACTCTGAAGCTACTGCTACTTTTTTTAATTTAGAAAGCAACTCATCAAGAGAAGATATAGCTCAAGCAGTGATTGAAGGTACTATTTTTTCATTTAAATCAGTTCTTGAAGAATTTAAAAAATTAGGATGTGAAATAGATATAATTCATACAACAACAAATAAATCAAATTTAGAATATTATTATCAATTAAAAAGTGATATTCTTAATAAAGAAATAGTAGTATATCAAAAAAAATCAACTGAATTATATGGTCTTGCAATTATGGCATACAATACAATAAATAAGGGAAAAAACCTTCAAAATACTATTAATAATTTTAAAGCAAAATCAAGAACATATTCCCCAAATAAAAAAAACAATGATTATTATAATAAAAAATATACATTATTTAATAATTTATACACCTCGACTAAAGATTTAATGACAAAATATACAAATTAATCAATATACATATTATTAATTCTATATTAGAATATTACGTATCAAAATTTTTATGGAGGTTTATATTGATATTTAATTATTCATTTAATGCAACAGCTTTTGTATTCATTTTAATTTTGACTATTTATTATAATATTTCCCCTGTCTTTCCAAATAGAGCAAATAGATTATATTCTTCTATTTTAATTGAAGGGACAATCTCCGTTTTTATTGATGTATTAAGTTTTATTTGTATTAATAATAAAATATCTTTACCTATAAACTATACAGTTAATTTCTTATTATTTTTCACTCAATGGATGCTTCCATATTTATTATTTAGATATGTAATGACCCTTACAAAACAAGAATTTAAAACAAATTATTTTGTAAAATTAACACCTTTAATTCTTTTGATTTTTAATTATGCTCTTCTTCTTTCAAATCCAATCACAAATTATATCTTCTATTTTACTGAAGATTTAGAATATATGAGAGGGCCTCTATTTAATCTTGGTGTTGCAAATGCATTTATAATTTTACTTTGGGGGTTCGGATATTCTTTCTCAAAACGACAATATTTATCAATTAGTCAAATATTATTAATACCGACTTTTATCTCTTTAAATATTATTGCTAGTGTTATACAAAATATTTATCCACATATTTCAATTATTAGTGCTTCAATTTGTGTATCTATTTATTTAATGTATTTCACATTATTAAAACCAACTGCATACATAGATACTTTGACAAATATATATAATAGAGTTGCTTTAAACGAATACATTTATACATTAAATGCAAAAAAACAATCATTTAGTTTTATAGTAATTGATATAGTTGAAACGACAAAAATAAATAGCTTAATTTCAGAAGATTATGGAAATGAAGTAATAAAATATATTGGATCGGAGTTAAATAGTATTACTAATGATTGCCTTGCTTTTAGATTAGAAGGAGATAAATTTGTTTTAATTTTTACTGATGAAAAAGAAAAACTAAGAAATTTAAAAAGAATTAAATCATACTTCCCTTTAGATATTGAAAGCAAAGAATTAACACTCTCTGTAAATGTCCATATTGCTTATTCTGATAAACTATCTGACATACAAACAAATACCGATATAATTGATTTAATAAATTTTATTTGCTCCAAATCAAAAATTAATGAATCTATAGAAAAATTAAATTTTCAAAATATTGAAGAATTTAGATATAATCGAGCACGTGATAATGCTATTTCAAACGCTATTGAATCAGAAGATATTGAAATTAGACTACAACCAATTTTTGATATAAAAAATAATGATTATACAGCAGCTGAAGTATTATCAAGAATATATACAAAAGATTTTGGTTATATAAATCCAGAAATATTTATTAGATATGCAGAAAAACACGGGATAATAACTCAATTAACATTAGCAATAATAAAAAAAGTTTGTATCTTTTTAAGTTCAAATGAAATACCAAATAAACTTACAAACATCTCAATAAATCTATCCGCAATGGATTGTCTTGATTCAAATATAAAGAATAAAATATTAAATATTTTAAATACTTATAATATAAAAAAAGAACTAATAACTTTTGAAATAACTGAAACAGCTGCTAGCTTAGCTCCTGAAATAGGTAAAACAATGAATACTCTTGCAAAGGAAAATATTACATTTTCAATGGATGATTTTGGAACTGGATATGCAAATCTTGATTCTGTATTACGTTTACCGTTTTCAAAAGCAAAATTTGATAAAACATTAATTGATATTTCTCAAACAAATGAAAAATACAAGATTCTTCTATCCTCTTTAATTAGTATGATAAAAGATCTTAATCTCAAAATTGTTGCTGAAGGTATAGAAACAGAATCACAAGTAAAGACCTTATCAAAACTAAAAGTTGATTATTTACAAGGTTATTATTTCAGTAAACCTTTAACTGAACAAGAATTTTTATCATTTATTAATAATTAATCATTAAAAATATCATCTAAAGCAAATCGACAGTCTTCTTTAAATTGGCAACTAATACAATCTTTGCCAGGACATTCCCTAAAATCAATATTTGATTCTAGTTGCCTTATATGCCAACTAATCGAATCAATTTTTGATTCTAAAACATTTTTCTTATCTAAGATTGCTGATAATTTTTGTCTATACTGGTGTAAGAGTTCACTACGTCGGCTTTCACCTGTTATATCAGACTCTTTCATGTTTATAATCTTTTTTATTTCTTCAAGAGTGAAATCTAATTCTTTTAATTCAATTATTCTCTTTAAATATAATAAATCTTTTTGGGAATAGTAACGCTGACCACCTTGCGATCTATAAGATGGATTTATTAAATTTAGACTCTCATAATAACGAACAGTTCGAACTGTGACTTTTGCTAATCGTGCTAAATCTCCAATCCTAAATATTTTTTCACTCATATGATTTTCATAACATAATTAATGCAATATTACAAGTTATTCAATATTTAGATATATGAGATATAAAATTAAACCACCAAAATTATTAGAAGTAAGAGAAAGACCTCTTTGTGAACAACCAAGAGAAAAATTAATTAAGTATGGAGTTATTTCACTAACTGATGAAGAATTAGTAGCTCTATTACTTAATTCCGGTTCTGCTAATTTTCAAATAGATAAATTATCAGATTCAGTTGTAAAAATTCTTGATAAAAAGGATTATTTAAACATAAATGAGTTAAGCAAAATAAAAGGATTAGGAATTGTAAAAAGCTCTCAAATTTGTGCTGCAATGGAATTAGGTAGAAGAAAAATACAGAAAATAAAACAACAAATAATAGATCCAAAAGATGTTTTTAGAGTTGTTAGACATTATGCAAGTAGGAAACAAGAAATGTTTATTTCTGTCTCAATCAATTGTGCTCATGAAATATTAAGCATAGATGTTGCCTCTATGGGTACAATTAATCAATGTATTGTTCACCCTAGAGAAGTATTTTCTAATGCAATTGATTTTAGAGCTGTTGCTATAATTCTTTGTCACAATCATCCAACAGGCAATTTATCTCCGAGTGCAAATGATCTTCATATAACACAAAGATTAGTAGAATGTGGAAAGTTACTTGGAATAGAAATTTTAGACCACATAATTTTCAGTGAAGATGAATATCATTCAATGAAAGAATATAATGAACTATAAATTTAGGCTCTCAAAAGAGAGCCAAATATTTTATGAATGCCTATGTTGTAAACATTCTAGGACTTCAACAAGTTTTACACCTTTATAAGTTAATAGTACTTGAAGATGATACAATAAATCAGCAGCTTCTCCAATTAATAAATCTTTCTTATCATCCATACTTTCAATGATTAATTCTGTTGCTTCTTCTCCAACTTTTTGAGCGACTTTTTTTATACCACGTGATAATAGTAGATTTGTATATGAACCTTCTACAGAAAAATCCCTTCTATCTTCTATTATCTTTTCTAAATAAAATAAAAAATCTTTGGTATCCATATCATCTAAATCATTTACTTCATCAAAACAAGTGTCCCAACCTTTATGACAAACAGGTCCCTCTGGTGTTGCTTTTACTAATAAAGTATCACTATCACAATCTAAATAGATATTTTTTAAATATAAGAAGTTTCCACTAGTGGAGCCTTTTGTCCAGAGTTCTTGTCTACTTCTAGACCAAAAAGTAACAAGTTTTCTATCAAAAGTTTCTTTTAATGAGTCTTTGTTCATATATCCAAGCATTAGGACTTTTGAACTTATTGAATCTTGAATAATAGCAGGAACTAAGCCCTCTCCTTTATCAAAATCAACTAAATCAATATTATTAATTGTTAATTCCATATTTTACTCCCTTACACAAATTCCTTTATTATTTAAATATGTTTTTAACTCTGGTATTGAAATTTCACCAAAATGAAAAATAGAAGCAGCTAATGCAGCATCTGCATTTCCTTTTGTAAAGACATCATAAAAATGTTCAACTTTACCAGCACCCCCACTTGCAATAACAGGGATTGTTATACTTTGACTTATCATTGAATTTAAATCAAGTGCAAATCCATCTTTTGTACCATCCTTATCCATTGAAGTTAACAAGATTTCTCCAGCACCCCTATTATAAAATTCTTTTGCTATTTTTAAAGCATCCAGATTAGTAGGAGTTCTTCCTCCATGAACATAGCATTGATAACCAGATTCAAAATTGTCATCTTTTTTTACATCTAAAGCACATACTACGCATTGTGTTCCGAAATTATTTGCTAAATCTGTAATAAGATTAGGATTTTTAAAAGCACTTGAATTAATTGATATTTTGTCTGCTCCTGAAGATAATAAAACATCAACATCTTCAATTGAGTTTATACCTCCTCCAACTGTAAAAGGAATATTTATTTTTGAGGCTACTTGTTTAACTAATTTCGCTAAAGTAGCTCTTTTTTCAACGGTTGCAGTAATATCAAGAAAAACTAATTCATCAGCACCTAAATCACTATATAATTTTGCAAGTTCACTAGCATCTCCTGCATCAATCAAATCAACAAAATTAACACCTTTTACAGTTCTTCCATCTTTTACATCTAAACAAGGAATAATTCTTTTTGCTAGCATAAAACCCTCTCTTGTAGTTTACCTAATTCTTTAATACTAATTTTTCCATCAAGATATGCCTTTCCCACAATAACACTGTGTAAATTGTTTTCATAAAGGGCTTCAATATCATCAATTGAACTTACACCTCCAGAAGCAACTAATTCTAAAGAAGGAAGACAATCCTTGATTAATTCATTATATAATTCAAAAGAAGGACCTTGCATCATTCCATCTTTAGATATATCTGTACAAATTACTCTCTTAAAACCTTTTTCTAAATATTCATTAATAAATTGATTTACCTCTAAATCACTTACTTCTAACCAACCAGTTGTAGCAATTTTCTTATTTTTACAATCCGCTCCGAGAATTAATTTATCACTTCCATATTTTTCTAACCAATTAAGAACTAAATCACGATTTTTTGCTGCAATACTTCCACAAGTAATTCTTCTTGCTCCAGCATTTAAAGCATCTTTCAAACTTTGTTCAGTTTTAACACCACCACCGAAATCAATAATTAAGTTCGTATTGCTTGCAATTTTTTCTAAAGTTTTAAGATTCATAATCTTATTATTTTTAGCTCCATCTAAATCGACTACATGTAAATGTGTAATATTATTATCTTGTAACTCTTTTGCGATTTCTAATGGATTTATAGTATAGTTCTTTACAGAATCATATGCACCTTTAGTTAATCTAACTACTTTTCCATCTATTATATCAATGGCAGGAACAATAATCATAATCTACATCTCCACAAAATTTTTCAATATTTTTGCACCAACTTCACCACTTTTTTCAGGATGAAATTGAACTCCATAATAATTACCTTTAAATAATCCAGCACTGAAATCTGTATCAGCATAATTACAAGTAGCTAAAGTTTCTTTACCTTGAGGTACATAATAACTATGCACAAAATAAACAAAACTGTTTTGTTCAACATCTTTAAATAATGGATTAGAATCGTCAAATTTAATTTGATTCCATCCCATATGAGGAATTTTATATCCTATATTTTCATTAAATTTAGTAACTTTATAATCAAAAATATTTAAACAATCTGTATTATTTTCTACACTTTCTTTACACATCAATTGTAATCCCAAGCATATACCTAAAAAAGGTTGTTTCAACTCACATAAAATTTTATCTAATTTAGTTTTTCTTAAATATTGCATAGCAGAAGAAGCTTCCCCTACACCTGGAAATAGAACTTTATCAGCGGCTTTCAATACTTTAGGATCATCACTTACAACATATTCAACACCTAATCTATCGAGAGCATATTTCACGCTTTGGATATTTCCAGCATTATATTTAACTATAGCAATCATTATAAGACTCCTTTTGTTGATGGTAATTTATCACTAAAAGGATAAACATAAAGAGATTGTTTTAAACATTTTGCAAAACATTTATATACTGCTTCAATCATGTGATGAGAATTCCCATCACTAACATTTAAATGAAGAGTTGCTTTACTTGAATCACTAAAAGATTTAAAAAAATGAGAGAACATTTCTGTAGGAAAAGATCCAATATATTCTCTACTAATAGGAACATCATAAACAAAATAAGGTCTACCTGAAAAATCAATTGAACCTTGTGCTAAAACTTCATCCATTGCTAATAAATTATAGCCATAACGTGCTAAACCTTTTTTATCACCTATTGCTTTGTTAATAGCTGCGCCTAAAGCAATAGCAACATCTTCTACACTATGGTGTTCATCAACTTCAACATCACCATCACAAACTAAATTGATATCAATATCACTATGTCTAGAAATTTGCTCCAACATATGATCAAAAAATTTTATTTTTGTATCAATATTAGATTTTCCTGTACCATCTAAGTTTATTGTTAAATCAATTTTTGTCTCTTTTGTGTTTCTAACAACATGAGCTTTTCTTGCAGGTTTTAGATTTGAATTTACAAGAAAGTTCGCAATTTCAGACCAATCATTAGATATTAAAGCTATATTATTCATTTTCAAATTATTATCTTCATCATAAATAATATTATTTATATTCAATTTTTTTGATAATTTAATATTTTCCTCTTTATTTCCAATAATAAAAGAATTTGAAAGGTCGAAATCTTCATCTAGCAAACCTCTTAATTCCAAATTATCTAAAGTAAATTTATCACAAAGATTATTATCATTTTCAGCAATGTCTTTTGAAAAATAAATCTTCTCTTTTGCAAATTCATTTTTAAGGTATTCACAAATTTGCAATTGTTTCTCATTTAGACATTCTTCATTATGACAAATTAAAAGTACTAAATTAAAATTACCTTTATCTACAATTTTTGATAAACCTCTAAAAACAGAAGGTTGAAATTGAATAAATTTCAACTGATTTTGATTTGGTATTATTAATGAACTACATTCAATAAATAATATAGGACCTTTATTTTGCTTCATTTTCAATCTCCTCAATTGCTTTATAAACACGATTACATTCTTCTTCACTACCGATTGTAATACGTACACAATTTTTAAGATATAAATCGTTTGTTCTATTTCTTATTATAATTTTCTTTTCTTGTAATTTTTTGCATAATTCAGTGCTATCTTCAACTTCCATTAAAAGGAAATTTGCATCACTTAAATATATCTTTTTCACGGATTTTAATGATTTAAAAATATTAAAATAGTTATCTCTTCTTTCAATTACTTCATCTCTTTGTTTATAAATAGTATCACTATTTTCTAATATTTTAAGAGCTTCGATTTGAGTGGAAGAAGACACATTATATGGAGCTTTCATTGAATTAATTACATTCACAATTTCAGTATTTGTTATCATAATACCAGCTCTAATACCAGCTGCAGCAAAGCATTTTGAAAGAGTTTTTAAAACAACTAAATTTTCATATTTATCAATTAATTTAACACTACTTTCATTTGTACTAAATTCAGCATATGCTTCATCAACAATAACAACACCTTTAAATAATTTAATTATTTCTTCAATTGTTTCTATCTTTTCTGACTTTCCTGTTGGATTATTAGGAGAACAAATAAACAATAATTTTAAATTAGACTCTTCATTAATTTTATCTTTTAAAGCCTTAAAATCTATATCAAAATTAGGAGTATAAGGAACGTTTATTGTTTCAACATTATTAATATCAGCAAAGACCTTATATGCTCCATAAGTAGGATTCATTATTATAATCTTATCTCGTTTAGGTTCACAAAAAGATCTAATTAAATTATCAATTAATTCATCACTGCCATTACCAATTACTGTATTTTCAAAAGGGAGTTTTAATTTCTTTTCTAACTCTTTTCTGAGCAAGGTACAATGAGGATCAGGATATCTATTATAATCAAAAATAGAATATGATTTATAATTTTCATTAGCATCTAAAAATACATCAGCAACACCACTAAACTCATCTCTAGCACAGCTATATGGAGTTAACTCTCTAATATTATCTCTTAATAAATCTCTTATCATATTAATCCTCTTTTATTCTCACTCTTACACTATTTGCATGAGCCATCAAACTCTCACCTTCTGCCATAGTAATTATAGTATCTCCTAAGGATTTCATTCCTTCATAACTAATTTCTTGTACTGTAATTTTTTTAATAAATGAATCGGTACTTACACCTGAAACACTTTTTGCCCATCCACTTGTTGGAAGGGTATGATTTGTACCACTTGCATAATCACCTGCACTTTCACAAGCATATTCACCTACAAAAATAGATCCAGCATTTGTTACTAAAGAGCAAATTTCTTTTGCTCTATCAAGATTTAAAACTAAATGTTCTGGAGCATAATCATCAATTATAGATAAGCATGAATCAAATGAATCTGTAGCAATAATTTTTGAATTTTTTAAGGAAGACATCAAATAATCTTTTCTATCTAATGTTTGTAATTGATTTTTTACTTCTTCAATAAATTGATCTTTAAAGATTTTAGCCTTATTTTCATCAGCTAAAATTAATAAAACTGATTGACTATCTAAACCATGTTCTGCTTGTGATAAAAAATCACTAGCAGCATAACTTGGTTTTGTATTCTCATCAGCAACAACCATAACTTCACTAGGACCAGCTAACATATCGATTGATGTTCTAGAAGATATTAACATCTTTGCATAGCTAACATATCTATTTCCTGGTCCAAATATTTTATCTACACGATTTATTGTTTCAGTACCATAAGACAAAGCAGCAATAGCACTTGCTCCGCCAACTTTAATTATTTTATCTACTCCAATAATTTTTGCAGTATATAAAACTATTGGATTTACACTGCCATCTTTTGATGGAGGAGTTGCCAATACTATATTTTTACATCCTGCAACTTTTGCAGGAATAGCAAGCATCAAAACAGTTGAAAATAAAGGAGCAGTTCCTCCAGGTATATATAATCCAACACTATTTATTGCAACAATTCTTCTACTTAATTTTATACCATTCTCTATTTCTATTTCCTCACCTTTTGGGAATTGAGCTTTATGGAATTTTTCAATATTTGATTTTGCTCTATGTATTGCAATCTTTAATTTCTCATCAACATATGAGTCACATGATTCAAATTCTTTCTTACTAACATATAAATTATCTAATTCAACATTATCAAATTTCTTTGCATAATAATAAAGCGCGTCATCGCCTTTATCTTTAACTTCATTAATTATTGATTTTACACTTTCACTAACTGCACTATCGTCACTTAATTCTCTTGATAAAATATTTTGTAAATCAAATTCAGAAGGATTGAAATAATATGGTATCATAAACCTACTCCGTCATTTTTTCTATTTTTGTTACAAGAATGCCTTGAGCGCCAATAGCTTTTAATTTTTCAAATGCTTCCCAGAATTTATCTTCTGCTACTACTGTTTGAACAGATACCCAACCTTCCTCAAATAACTTTGTTACAGTTGGAGATTTCATTGATCCTACAATATGTCCTACATCTTCTAAATGTTCTTCCGGTAAATTAAAACTTACATATTTATAATCTTTTGCTCTGTGTACAGCATCAATTCTTAATAATAATCTACTTAAGATTTGTTTCTTTTCTTCTGATAAATTATTATTTTGAATCATTACTGCAGAACTGTAATAAATACTTTCCACTTCCTTCAATCCATTCATTTTAAGAGTTGTTCCTGTACTTACTAAATCACAAATAGCATCAGAAATACCAACTGTAGGAGTAATTTCAACAGCACCACTTACTTTTACATAAGAAGCATTTACACCTTTTCCTTTTAAAATAGTATCGAGTATATTTGGATAACTCGTTGCTATTCTTTTACCTTCTAAAGATTTTAATCCTTCATATTTAAAATCATTTGGAACTGCAATAGATAATCTACATTTTGCAAAACCTAAATCTCGTGCAATTATTAATGGAATCTGCTGTTCATCATATTCATTTTTTCCAACTATACCAATATCAGCTATTCCTTTATCAACATAAGAAGGGATATCATCATCTCTAATATATAAAAATTCTATTGGGAAGTTTGATGCAACTTCTTTTAGCACTCTAGAATCACATCCAAAATGAATTCCACAAGTCTTAATTAAATCTAAAGATTTCTCACTTAATCTACCTTTCTTTTGAATCGCAATTCTTAAAGTTTCTCCCATTTTATTCTCCTATTCTACTATAATATAAAAAAAAATCCCCGCTAAGCGGAGACTAAAAGGATACACAGAACTTTCCAGACCACTTAGAGTTGGTTAACCATATATAAATGATGATGTTCTGTTTTATAAGTTTTCATATTAATCATTATAATCAAAATAAAATTCATGTCAATAATAATTGCATAAATGTTGAATAAATATGCATTTAATTAATTATTATTCATCAATTTTTTCAAATTCACCTTCAATATTTTCCTTTTTAAATTCTTTTTCAACTTTTCTTAATCTCCAACTCCAGAAAAATTGAGTTAACCCATAAATTATACAAATTATCCCAATAACACTTAAGAAAAACTGTGCAACTTGGGTCGGAAAAATAAAGAATATTAAAGCCAAAATTGTATTAAAAATACCATTAGCAAAATATGAGCTACTATGATAATCAGTATTTCTTAAACTTAATGAACTAAATAAGAAATTTAAACCGGAAAATAATAATTGAACAGCGATTATATAAACAATAGTAACTTGAGTAATGCGTGATGCAAAATAAGGAGACATAATTATTATCAAACCAATAAGGATACTAATAATAGAAGAAAAAATAGTGCTGTTTTTTGTATTTTTTTCTTTTACTGTCAATCGAGAAGCTATTAACAAGCCTCTAACTCCTGAATAAATACTAAATAAGCCATAAATTAATACAACTATACTTAAAAATTCAGTTCCTTGGAACATTAATATGATTCCAAACAAAGCAACTAAAATTCCAATAATCATTGATACAATTAAATTTTTCTTTAAAAAATTAACTTTCTTCATCTTGCCCTCTTATTTTTCAATGTCTAAGATATTGGATCATTGAGTATTTCAACTAATTCGACATCAAATATCAATAAAGTATTTGGAGGAATATCCTCTGTACCTTCCATACCATATGCTAATTTTGGATGAACAAAGAATCGATATTTTGACCCCTCATTCATTAAACTTATTCCTTCAATAAAACCAGGAACTAAAGTTTGCAAATTAAAAGTTGTTTCTCCATCACTTTCTAATAATAATTTATTATCCATTGAAAAGATTTTATATTTTATTACTACTCTATCATCTATTGCTGGCTTTACACCTTTACTATCTAATATGATTTTATATTGTAATCCTGAATCTGTCTGAACAATATTTTCATTGAGCGAATTTGATTCTAAGAAATTCTCAGCTTCCTCTAAATTCATTTTCGCTATTTCTTCTTGTTGCTTTAATGCATTTGAAAGCATCTCTTGTTGCATTTCTTGAATTATTTCAACTATTTCATCTTCTGTATAAAGAGCTTTACCTTCTGCTGCATCAATTGCTCCTTTAGCATAATACTTTACATCTATATCTAAATCTTGATTTAGTGTTGATAAATATAATAGGTAAGAATAAGCATAACTAAACTTCTCTTCTAAAGTTTGAGGCTCATCTAATTCTTTAATAGTTGAAACTTCAACACTTTCGACTTCTTTTGCTACTGGGATTATTTTAGAAATTAAACTTTTGTTATCTTCATTGTTTCTTTCACTAGTTGGAAAAGCATATACCTTTGAACATAATAAAAGTAATAAAAATAAATAAAATGAAACTTTATAACTATTCTTCACGGTCAATTTTCCTTCCGTTGCAGGGGTATATTCTCTTCTGTTAAGTCTATACCTCACCCCCAGACTAAGACATACATAAGAGAATCTTTCTATAAAACTTTACAATAGAATATTCAATAAGTCTAGATAAACTTTTTAGATTTAACTTCTATATTGAATAAATATATCACAATTTGTTATTTTATAGCAAATATTGTTAGATTTCTTTTTCAAAAGGAATTAAAAAATAAGATAAATTGATATCATCCACTAAAGCTTTTTGAGAATTATTATATGTTATCAAATAATTAAAATACAGTTTTCCACTTTCCAAATAACCAATTATCTCATCATAGTTACTATCATTTTTTGATAATATTTCATTTTTTACAATACTTATTGGAATTTCAAAAACATTATTTTTTAAATGTAATATCATATTGTCATTAGTAACTTCGATACTAGAAAAAGGAGATTTATCTTTCATTTGATTTATAAATTCATTTTCACCAGCTGAGAAAATCATCACTTTTATATTTTCTATATTTTTTTCAAATTCTAAAGAATCAGGATCTAATCCTTCTTGAATTAAAGACAGTTTTATAATTGATAAAACAGTATCATAATTATAACTATAAGTTCCTATTACAGTATTTGAATATAGAGATGCAGAAAAAATTATCATTACAAGATTCAAAGTAATAAACATCTTTTTACAACGCATAAAATTTACTCCAATTCCCACCAAATATAATATTTAAAATATTATACTCCATAATAATAGACCAAATTAATTTACTTGTCTATTAGATTAAACTTATAATGCAAAATTCAGTATAAAAAATGAGTAAAACTTCAAAATTAACCCATTTTCTAAAAAAAATTTATTCGATATTTTCTTATAGAATAAAAAACAACTATGCTTAATGAAATAAAAATGTTATAATTCTTATTATGAAATTGAAAGATGTATTAGAACTTAGTTCTGGAAAAATATTATGTGGTGAGAATCACTTAGATGATGAAGTAGAGTTTGCTTTTGCAAGTGATATGATGAGTGATGTATTAACTTTACTTGAAGATAATATATTACTTATTACTGGATTATCTAATAATCAAGCAGTTAGAACAGCTGTTATGAGTGATATTAGAAATATCATCATTGCTAGAAATAAAGTACCTAGCAAAGATATGATAGATATGGCAAATGAATTTGATATAGCTATCATAGCTTCACCTTTTTCTATGTATCGTTTAAGTGGCTTATTATATGCAAAAGGTTTGAATCATATATACTAATTAATTAAATTATCAAAGCAAAAACACTCCTAATTGAATAAATTTCATCAATCAGGAGTGTTTTTTTTATACTGGTAAAACAGTTGAATTATTTTCTCTAATATTAAATTTCTCTTTTTCTGTTTCAAATGTATTTTTGTCACAGAAAAAAGCAATAGAGCTATTTTCTTCTTCTAATAGTAATTGAGCCGCCTTATTTAGATCATCATTCTGTACACTTAAAATATATTCTCTTGTTTTCTTGAGTATATTATTATCGATTTTATATAATAATCTTCTAAAATCAATTAGACTTGTTCTATTAGGTTCATGAGGTTTCAAATCAGTTGAAACATTTGTTATAATAGCAGCTTCTATAACCTCTTTATCAATTTTTAGCTTACTATATTTCTCTAATACTTTATTAAAAATAGAATATGTTAAACTTAAATTAGGATCTCTAGCTGAAATAAAAATAAAATATGCTTCTACAGAATCAACATAACTTTCAACACCATAGGCTCCTCCATTTACTCTAATCTCATCCCATAAATCATTTCCAGCTAATATAGATGATAATATCTTTTGGGCAGCTTGTTCTTTTGTACCATATTTTTTTGCTGGTAAAACATAGCTTGTATGATTAATTGAAGAAGGAAGTAAAAAAGCTTTTTTAGAATTAACTGATTCCTTATTATTCTCAATACAACTATCCTCAAATAAAACCTTTTCTGACGCTTTAAAACTGCTTAAGAAATTAGTTAGGATTTCGTTATTTTGTTCAATATTTTTTTCTTCACATGTTAAATGAATTTCAAATCGATTCTTTTGATTTACTTTCTTTTTTAATTCTTCTAATTCAATTGCAATTGAAGCAACATCCTTTTCTTTAAATTCATTTAGAAACAACCATTGAGTAATACCTAACATATTTTCAATATTTTTTGAACTTTTTGATAATTCTCCAGTAGCTGCAATTGAAGCAAATCTATAACCTGCTATAGGTATATAAGATTTATATAAATTCTTTAAATCAACAATAGAATTCCAAATTGTTTTATAATCATTTACTTTAGATTCTTTTAAAATATCTTTTGTTAATTCAATTGCATTTGATGCATCAATTTCGAGCATTTTAACTCTAATCATAATTCCAATGCAACTTTTTGAGTCTAATTTTGATCCAACTTCTGCACTAATATTAAAGCCACCAGTATAATACATTACTTTTTTCATTACTTCTGTATTATCCATATCTTTCACAGGACAAGTTTCTAAAACTTTTGTGTATAATTGCAATAAAAACAATTCTCTTTCATTTAAGTCTTCTAAATGAATAAAGAAATCATAATATGCAATTGAGTTAGTCTTTTCTTTCATTATCCAAATTGGAACATTATCAATATCATTTTTTATATGATTATAAGTTCTTACATCTTTTGGTAAGTCTTTGATGCTGATTTTAGGTATTTTATTTATATTTTCTTCAGAATCTCCACTTTCTTGGAATTCATAAAACCTTTTTGTTAAATTTCTTATTCTTTCTTTTTCTTTTTCTTCAAAAGAATTCGTTTTTTTCTTTAATTTGATTGATAACTTTTCTTTATATTTTTCTATATATTCAGAATCAGGTTCAGCAATAAATAATAATCTATGAGAATTATTTATAAAATTTTCAATCATCCATTCTTCTAAATATCTAGAGTTTTCTTCTATTTTAGCTTTTAATTCCTCAATTACTAATGAATTTTCAATAGTACTTTTTGGACTTTGTCCTCTTAGCCAACCTCTCATAGCACGTTTTAACAAAGTCATTCCTTTTGGTGAAGAACTAGAATTCTCATGAACTAGAAAATCTATTCTTTTCATTGTTGCATCTACAAGATCTTTATCAAATCCTTTGTCAGCTATCAATGATAATTCTTTTAATATAAAAGGTTCAATTTTATCAACATTCTCTTGCTTAACACCAGAAAAAGCTACAGTATATGGCATTAATTGATATTCAGAACTAAGTCCACTTAGATTTGATACATCATCACCAAGATTAGAATCTAACATAGCTTTATATAATGGACTCCCCGTTGATGACATTAATAATTCATTTATAAAAGTTAAAGTTAATACTTCAATTGGCAAAGAAGAATCTGTCGTAACAAATGAAGTCGCAACAATTGAGCCCGAGTCAGAATCACTGCTTGGACAATTAATCTGTAATTTTCTTGGTTCTTTCCATTTTTGAGGAATAAGGGATTCAATAGATATATTAATTTTTGAATAATCAAATAAATAATCGTTATTTAATAATTTTAAATATTTCTCAATATCAACTTCACCATACATAAATAGTTTTGCATTTGATGGATGATAATATCTCATATAAAATGATTTAAATTTTTTATAATTCAAATCAGTAATGCTTATAGGATCTCCTCCTGAAAAATGATTATATGCTGTATCAGGATATAAACTTCTTGTACAAAAGTTGTTTGCTACATATTCTCCATCGCTAATATCACCTAGCATTTCATTAAATACAACACCTTTATAAACATATTCACCATCACCTAAATCTTCTAAACGAATACCTTCTTGCATAAAAGTTTCTTCTCTTAATAATGGAGAGAATACAGCATCTGTGTAAACACTGAATATGTTTTCAAAATCTTTTTCTAGTGGACTAGCTGCTGGATATAATGTCTTTGTAGGATAGGTTATTGCATTTAAATATGTATTTGCACTTGCTTTATTTAATTGCATAAAAGGATCTCTAATAGGATATTTTTCTGAACCTGCTAAAACACTATGTTCTACTATATGTGCAACACCTGTATTATCATTTGGAATAGTTTCAAAAATATATGAAAAAAACAACTCTTTATCTTTATTTAATACATGGTACACTTCCATTGCAGTTACTTCATGACGATATAATAAGCCTATACCACCATATTCAGGTAAATCATCTATTTCAATTAATTTGAAACCATGAAAATCTTTCCCTATATCATTTTTTTGAAGTCTCATTTATGTCCCCCATTGCTCTACGGTATCAAAACCTAATCGATTTTGCAAGTTAATTAATAATAAACAAATTCAACTTGCTTATTTTAGTTTATTGAATTACTGTTAAATTATGATTTCATATTATAATTATAAAAATAAACCAATCCTTTTTGCTCATAGAGGTATGAATTCATTCGCACCAGAGAATTCATTAAAAGCTTTTGAATTATGCATCGAAAATAATATCCCTGCAATAGAATTAGATGTTCACTTATGCAAAAGTGGTGAATTAGTCGTTATACATGATTTTTCAACTTTAAGATTAACAAATAAAGATTATAAAATTGAAGCATTAAATCTCTCAGAAATCAAAGAATTAGATATTGGAAAATATTTTAAAAAAGAATATGAAACAACAAGAATACCTACTTTAGAAGAAGTTTTTCAATTGTGTTCAAATAATGTATTATATGATATCGAAATAAAAACAAATAACTATAATAATAATGAAATATCAAAAAAACTGTGGAATTTAATTAGAAAATATAAATTAGAATTTAATACTATTGTAACATCATTTAATCCTTTTGCTCTAAGATCATTTGAGAAAATATCAAATCATGCTCTACTAGAAGGAGCTATTTTTTCTATGGATAAAGAAGTTCCATATTTATTAAGAAAAGGTCTTGGATCTTATTTTTTCAATTGTAATATTATGAAACCTCATATAAATCTCTTAAATGAAAACGCTATTCAAGAATGGAAAGACAAAAATTTGAAAATTTTACCTTGGTGCATTGATGATATAGATACAGCAAAAAAAATATTAAATTTTAATATTATGGGAATTATTACAAATGTTCCTGAAATAATGAAGAAAACTAAATTATTTGATACTACTTTATCTTATTAAATAATGAAAAGCTCTTTTTGCTACATTTAAAATAGAAGTTGATTCACTCTCTTCCATTGTGTCACTAATTGATAAACTATCAACTAAAGTACTATCAAAAATTTGTTCTTCTGTTTCTAAATCATAGACTTCTAAACTTCCATGAGAAAAAGCATAAGGTTTATATAAATTTTGTTTTTCTACAATTTCTGCTCTAAATAAAAATAAATAATCACCAATATTACTATATTGTGATAAATTCTCGATTTCAATATCGTTATTAATAATTACTTGAGAGTTCATATCATTCATTTTTTCAATAAAAAACTCTTTAGTTACACTATCTAATGGACTTTGATTTACATCATTTTCTACTATCTTTAAATAAATAGTTTTATTCGAAAAATCAGAGGTTTTTGAATATGAGTAAATGGTTTCATTAATATTTTTATCTAATAAATTTGCAGCTGTAATATAGCCTTTTTGTTTTAATAATAATAATTCCTCATAAAGATTAATTTTGAAAATAATAAGTCCTTTATCATTAATTTTTTTATTATTAATATTAAAATTATAAGAATTATCCTTATTGGCTATCAATTTTTCTTGATTCAAGTAATTATTAAAATTTAAATCTACATTATTATATGAGGCAATAATGGAGGCATTAATCACTTTTGGATCAATAAACCTTTCTTCTCTATACAAAAAAATCTTTAAATTATCATTTTCAGGAATAATTCTTATATTAATTGCAGACACTCGACTTAAAATTATATCCAAAATTTGATTAGCTATTATATTTTTACCATTATCCATAGAATATATATATAATTCTATTAATAGTTTAATCGAATCTAAATCTTTATTTGATCGATATAAAATATTACTTTCTTTTTCTAAAGAGTTAATCTGATTTAATACATCTTCTTCAAATTTATTGAATTTATTTGTATTTAATGCAAATAAATCATTATCATACGAAAATAAATAATAAACAATAAAACCACCATTGATTATATTTTTATAATATCGATTTTCAATTTGAATATTTAAGGGTTTATAATAATAATCGCTAAGTAATGAATTCTTAAAATCATATTCATTTTCAATATATACAATATTTTTTATTTGTTCATAAAAATCGTTTATTGAATCTGAGCTTGCTTCAAAAATTGTATTTCCATAACCTTCACTAACATAAAAATAGTTTAGCTCTTCATTATTTTCGATATTAATCCAAGTTGGACTATCCTCTAACACTATTGATTGATCATTGCTAGCACATGATGAAAAAAGATATATTACTAAAAATAATAAAAGTATAATTCTATTTTTCATAAAAGCTCCTAATCAATAAATATATTTCAATTATATAATTATATTAAAATAATAAACCACAGCTTACAATAACATTATTAAAACTATTTTTATAAGAATCATTCTTTAATGCAAAAGAAAGATTTATATTATTTGCAAAATATTGCTTAAATCCTATTTCAAGAATACTATGCAAATTTAAACTTTCTAAGAAAGTTATACCTAATTTCGATTTGCTATAGATTGAAGAATTATTTAAAATTTTTACTTTATCAGATAATTTGGAAAAGGGCACTTCAATTTTTAATGATAAATTTGTAGAAAGTTCATCAGAAAAATCAATGAAGTTTTTATAATAAGAGAAACTCATACCAAAATACGTATTACTTATTAAGTCTGAAATAGGTTTTAAAATAAAATAATCAACATTTACAGAGAATAATTCTGTCTGATAATCATAACTAAATCCTAGATTAAATTCATTATTAGGCCCTTTGATAATTGATGAATTAATCAAATCTGTTGGATTATATAAAAAATCTAGAGTTCCATATTCATCATAGATTGAATCGACAATAGCTAAACTTTTGTCATTATTAGAACTAATAATGTAAACAAAATCACCTTTTTGTATTTCATTATTTATAATTTTTATACCATTTATCTTATTCGAATAAATTAATCTAGTGATATCTTCTTTATTTATCAATATACCCAAATCATATCGAAGAGTATTTGATAATATTTCTCGAAATCTTGTTAATACAACTTCTTGATTTTCTTCATTATATTCTATAGATAAAGGAATACTATTATTATTATAAAAGAGTTCTCCCTCAAATATAAACAAATTTAAATTATAAGAAAGAACTTCAACACTGATTGTAAATTCATTAGATATAATATCATCTACATTGTTGAATGGTAATAATGTAGATGATAATGTCTCTTCAAATATACTTTCAATTTGATTTGTAAAATTATTATCAAGATAATTTTTTTGCCAATTAAATTGATTTGCATATATAAATGAAGAAAATAATATACAAAAAAATAAACAAATCAAATATTTTTTCATTTATTTTTCTGCTCCAATTTTAATTATTTCTAAAATTAGTTTTACAGCATCAAACATAGCATCTAAAGAACACCATTCATAATAAGAGTGATAATTATGACCGCCTGTATATATATTTGGACAAGGTATACCTTTTTCATTTGCCATTCTAGCACCATCTGTTCCACCTCTAATTAATGTTTCAAAAAGAGGTTGATCCAATCTCCTGCCAGCTTCAAATATACTTTCGATAACCTTAGGGTTTTTCTTAGATATTTCACTCATATTAAAATATTGCCTTTTAACATTTACAGAAACTTGACTACCAGGGTTCATTTGTTCAATCATCTTACCTAAATTAATTAATACATTTTCTCTACGTTCTAGTTCAGCTAAATCAAAATCTCGTAAATAAATTACTAATTCAGCTTCATCATTAGTTGCTTCTAATTTTAAAGGACAATAATATCCATATCGTTGATCTGTTGCTTCAGGACTTTCATTTTGTGGCAAATTATTTACATAAGAAGAAGCCATTGTTAAAGCATTAACCATTCTCCCCCTTGCTGCACCTAAATGATAAGAAACACCTTTAAAATCAACTTTAACTTGAGATGCATTAAAGCATTCAGTTTCAATTTCATATCTAGCACCACCATCTATTGTATAGCAATAATCACAATGAATATTTTCATATGGAAAAACATCCATACCACAACCGGTTTCTTCATCACAAGTAAAAATAATTTCAACATCCCCATGTTTAATATCTGGATTATTTATTAATATTTTTGCTATAGCCATTATTTCTGAAACACCTGCTTTATCATCAGCACCGAGAAGAGTTGTCCCATCAGATGTAAATATTGTTGATCCAATATATTGTTCGAGTTCAGGATTATCTTCAACAGTAATAATTCTATCTGCATTAATTAAACTAATATTATTACCATCATATTTCTCAACTATTTGGGTTTTAACACCATTTCCTTCAACATCACTTGCAGTATCAACATGAGCCATCAAACCAATACATGGCACTCCTTCAATATTAGCAGGAATATTGGCAACAATTACTCCATTTTCTGATAACACAATATCTTTAATTCCTAGATTTTCTAAATCTTCTTTTAAAATATTAATCAAATCTAATTGGTTAATTGTTGAAGGATGCGTAGTTTCAGCAAGTTCTCTATCGCTCATTGTATCTACAGCTGTATATCTTAGAAAATTAGTTTTCAAATCATCTTTTAAAGTACTAAACATTTTATGCTCCTATATTTTTCTCATAATATTATGGCACAAAGTAATACATAAAACAATTAACCATTAGATTTTATATTTAAATTACATAATTATATTTTTTTAACATAGGCTTAACCATATCTATAACTTGATACATTGAAAAAACACATATTATTATTCCCGTTATCACTGGAGATCTTTCCATTGTTGCCCCTACAGCAATCATACTTTTAGCTAAAGCATATGAAACTTGAGGTTCCGTAGAAATTTCTGTTACCCAAGTTGCAAATGAATCTTGAGCTTCTCCTCCATATTTATAATACTGATATAAACTTACAACAGTATTTGAAAAAACTCCTGCCGCTACACTTATAGCTGCAGCTGCTGAAATTTTCCCCCAAAATATTGTATTTGGCATAAACATATAGACAATTCCTGCACTAAATAAAACAAAACTTCTTGTAACTAATTTTCTCAAATCCTTTTGAAAAGAAACTTGTTGACTAGGAGGTAAATTTCTAGATATTTCATCAATATCTCGACTTAATATCTGTCTAGTTTCATATAGTTTTTCATCTATTTGATATGCTTCATTTTCTGGTATTAACGATTTAGCTCTATTTGCAATTTCATCTATATCTTCATTCTCATAAGCTATAAAATAATCAAATTCTAAGTATTCTTTTCCTCTATTTTCAATTAAAGCTCCGTTAACTACATCATCACCACAAATTTCATTAAATTCAACTGATTTTGATAAATCTGTTAAGTATGGAGATACTACATCAATCTGTTCATCAACTATTTTTGATACAGAAGAAACTAGTTTTTCTTCATCTAACTCTTTTGTCAAAGTTTTATCTAACGCAAAAGAACAACCACTTAAAATAAATACTAACAATATTACTATTACATGCTTAAATGAACTAATAATAATATTTTTCCCTTTTGTTTTAACCATTTAGCTTTTTCTCCTCTCTGGTATAAATATTTAAAATTCGATATCCAACAAGTAAAGAAAATCTTGTTGTTGGAAAACCTTTAAAACTATCTTTTAATGTTGAGATACTATCGTCGTAAATTCCATTTAAATTAAAAAAAGACATCGCAGGTTCAATAAATATTTTCTCGTTATAATGATAAGAATAACCAAATGTTAATTTATTTAGATATTGTATATTTTCATATGGGGAATCTAATCCAAACAAATATTCAACTTTAATTAGTGAAAAACTGATAAATATATTATTGAAAAAAGGACGATAAAGGACATCTATTGAGGACCCAATTCCATATACATCTAAATTTTTATCTATTGGAATTATAAAATTAACAGGAATGCGAAGTGATAAATCATCATAAATATTTATACTAGGAGTTATTTCATTATATATAACATTGTTAATAACAGGATCTATATAAGATAAATCTATTGCTAAATCAATAGATGAAACATCATCTATTGAATATAAGTTTGAAATAATAGATATACTAAAAATAAATAAAAAAACTATTCTCTTCATAAAACATCTCCTAAGAATTAAGTTAAGAGAGAATATTTTATTTGAAAATAGCTTTATATACGTATGTAAAATTACTTAATTAGACTTCAAAATCTAAAGCTTTTATAAATTCTTCTTGGTTTATTTTGAAAAAATAACTTGCAAATTCAATTTTTTCATTTCCACAGAGTAAAGTAAAGCCTTTTCGTTTTGTTGAGATTTTTCCAAACTCTATAGAATCAATTTCATCTATTGGTTTTGACCAAGCTAATACTATTTTATTTTTTTCTTTACTATAGAATAAAATCATTGAATTATAAACAACAAAACGACCTCTAATAAAATCTTGATTTGAATCTTGAGGCACTTTTTCACAAAAAATTGAATATTCTAAATCATGATTTAAAATATTTGTAACCAATTTTTTCCTTACATAATATTCATTATATAAAAACAAAATAGCTATTATTATTAAAGTTACAAATAATAACCAATAATTCATTACTCCAATAGTATTTCTAGGAATAAAAACTAATACAAAAAAATTTATTATTAATAAAATTCTATACAAATATCTCAAAAGGAATCTCCTTATTCTTAGAATAAGTAAGTTTATATTATTTGACAATAGTTTAAGAAAAATAATGCATTTTTATGAATTTATTATTTTAAAATACTAGGAGGCATATATGAAAAAACATTTTATAAATTTTACAATTTGTTTATTTTTATTAATTTCACTTTTTAGTTGTGACGACAAACCATATTCATCAACATTAACACTTAATATTAATCAGAAAAATATTAAACGAGACAAATCAATCCTTCCTGAAGATATTCCTTTAGATGTGACCCAATTTACTATAACAGGCCAAGGTCCTAATAAGAATGATACTTTTAAAATAAATACTGATGAAAGTAGAACTGTTATTAAAGGTTTAAGTATTGGCGAATGGGATCTTTTTGCAGTAGGGAAAAATAAAGATGGATTGTTGTTAGTAAGTGGAGAGAATACAATAACAATTAATAATGAGGCAACAACAGCTACTATCGAACTTGACCAACTAGTAGGAAGTGGTACTATATCAATTGAATTTAATTGGAATCCAGCTTTAGTAAATAATCCAAAATTAGAATTAGATTTAAGAAATCAAAGCAATGAAAAAATTATAGCTACCCCTACTAGTATAGATTATGATTTAGGTGTTGCTACTTTTGAATCTGTAGCGAAAGCTGGTTCTTATATTTTAAATTCTAAATTATATGATGGTGATGTTTTATTAGCAGGCTGTGTTGAAGCAATACGTATTGTTATGAACAAAACCAGTTTTGGATTAATATCTTTTAATTTAAATGAAGAAAATTTCATTGAAACAAGTGATGAACCTATTATATTAAATAATCATGCAGGAATACCCATAACTTGTTCAATTGCTGATGTTAATGAAGTTATTCCCTATAATCAAAAAATATACCCAAAATTAGTAGAAAATAATGATTTACCTTTAAATGAATTATCAATTAATTGGTATTTAGATGGGTTATTAATAGGTAGCGGAACTGACTGTAGTTTATCACCATCTTTAGGTTTTCATAGAATTGATGTTGTAATAGATAATGGAGATCTTGGTAGTACGAGTTCAGCTTGTAAAGAATTTGAAGTTAAATTAAATTCTCCTTCATATTTACCCAAAGTGATTGCAACAATTAATCATGGAGAAAATGGATATTATATTGGAAATGATATGAAAATTTGTTATCTACCTGATAATAAAATTTTATCATATTGTGGAGATACAAAAACTCTGCAAATCTGTAGAATAGTAAATAATACAATAGAAGTATTAAATACATATAATAATTCAACAGATATACCACTATCATCTGTAAATGACATTCAAGTAGATTATATTCATAATAGAGTTTTTATATCTGAACAAACAACAAATTCTATAAACATTTATGATTATAATTATAATAAACTAAATAAATATTTTAGTGATAATACTATACATAAATATTCAAAAAACTTTGGGGATATATTCATAAGATCAAATGATTTCTTTGTTTTTGATCAATTTGGAGATTCATATAGAGAATATAATATTGATCCAAAAGAATATGCTAATTTTCATGTTATAAATATGGTTCAAGATCCAGATTCCATTATTTATCATTGTACAAAAGGTTTAATGAGTCCAAACAAAGATGCTATAACATATTTCAGTGATACTGGTTATGTGTCTCATGCATATAATACACCTGGTTATAGTAATTGTTTATTAAGATCTACTTTTCCGTTAATTTATGAACCAAATGATGCTTTAGTGGCAGGAGCATTAGATTGGAAAACATTTATAATAGGTGCAAAAAATAGAATAATAATAGGATCTCTTATTGGAGAAGATTTAGAGTTTTCGACTGAAATTAGTGAAAAAAAGACTTATGTAAGTAACAGTTATGGATTACCTGATTTTGCGAATATTTCAAATTTTATTTATTATAATGAATATAATAATTTGACAAATAAATATGAAATATCTTGTATCTATGCTATTAGTGAAGGAACAAATGAATTATTAGCATTTAGTGTAGATAAAGAAAATTTTAACTTAAATTATATAGGTAAAGAAGAATTACCAAATTTTACTCCTACAAGTGGAACATTATCTAATGATAATGAAACTTTAATACTTTGGGGGCAAAATGAAAAAAGTATAAAAATTTGTAAAATTCAAAATAATTAATTTTCATAATAAAAGGCAATTAAAGTGATATTTA
>NPIF01000027.1_pt1 | contig 98151 bp, 82 predicted proteins | sample 8637461 | NCBI WGS metagenome assembly NPIF01 (sample SAMN07420641, study PRJNA396082) | bioreactor metagenome | isolation source: sample BR12 brine-fed electro-methanogenic bioreactor BR | place: Japan: Kochi | collected 2016-12-09 | reverse complement strand
GACTTTTAGAGTATCATATACACAAGTCTAATAGCATTTTGAACATAGGTAAAATCATCGTAGCCAGATATCATGATAATAAAGCAATCAAAGCCACTTTCTTTTATATTTTCAATTAACTCAAGGCCATTAATGCGAGGCATACAGACATCAGTTATTACGATATCAGGATTAGTTCTTTTAATAATTTCAAAGCCAAATTCTCCATCAGAGGCTTCTCCTACAACCTCTAGTTCTAATTTATCCCAGGCTCCAATTCCTTTTATTACTTCACGAGTCCATTTTTCATCATCTATAATTACAACTTTATAACTCATTATTATCCTCTTGCTTAATTACATCTCTAGTTCTAAGTCTTAGTATTATTTTTGTTCCACCATCTTTTGGACATATTACTTTAAGTCCATAGTTACTATCTGAGCAGAATAATTTAATTCTTGAATTAACATTAGAGAGTCCTATATGTGAATTCTTATCTAGAGTCTTATTAGGAGATTTCTCCATTAGCTTGTTTAGCTTAATACATTCTTCTTCTTTAATACCAATACCATTATCACTAAATGTTATTTCAATATTATCTTCATCAAGTCTCTTTCCACTTATTTTAATTTCCCATTTTCCTTTCTTTTGTGATAATCCATGTGAGAAACTATTTTCAATAATAGGTTGGAAGATTAGTTTTGGTATATGACAGTTTAGTAATTCACTTGGGAAGTCTATTTCATAATTTAGTTTATTAGGGAATCTCATATCTTGAATGGATAGATAGCTTTCAAGATATGTTAGTTCTTCTGAAATTGGGACAGAGTCTTTTGAAAAACTAAGTGAATATCTTAAGATATCACTTAAGTTAATGGTCATTTCATATATATCCATCATTTGTCTTGATACTGCCATGCCTCCAATTACTTGGAGAGAGTTATACATAAAATGTGGGTTAATTTGAGCTTGTAAAGCTTTTAGTTGAGCTTCTCTTTTCTCTATTTGTGTTTGATATTTATCAGCAATTAAATTATGGTTTTTCTTTGCCATAGAGATGAAGTTTTCATTTAGAGTATCTATTTCATCTTTGTTATTATTGATTTCAATCTTAAGGTTTTCTTCAATAGATTCAGGCTCATCAATAGTTAAGTTTTTAACTCTTTTAGAGAGATTTATGATAGGTTTTGTTATATATCTTGAGAAGAAATATACAAAGATAATTGAAATAAATAATGTGATTATGGTTACAATGAAACCAACCATACCTGATTTAGTTTGGGCATCTGTTATTACATCATTAGGGATTTTAAATAATACTTCTAATTTACCTTTGCTAACAGAATCATAGAACCAATATGCATTGTGGTTATATAGTTCTGTAGTCTCATCATCTTTCATATTTTCTTTAATATTAATAATGTCAGCAGCACTTTCACTTATTACATCACCATCAGATGTTAATAATATTTGATTTTGATCATTAAAGATGATAACACTTTCATCACTTGCCATTTTTATATCATCTATTATGTCTTGTAAGTAGTAAGGTCTTATGTGAACAACCATAAGAGCTATAGGTTGTTTATTCTCAAACTTAAAGAATTGGTGAATAGCAAGAATCTCTTTTCCTTCTTTAATGAAAACTACATTAGATTGTTTATCAATATCTCTAGTATTCCATGCTTGTAGTTTATCATCAATCTTCTCTAAAGAAGCACCGCTTCTTGCACATACTAATACTTCATCTCTTTTGTAGTTGTATAGTTCAATTGCATTAATAGCACTGTTTAGATTTATTTGAGAATTCATAAAGGAAATCAATTCCCATTGACTTTCATAGTTAAGTTCTTCTCCATCATAGCACCAGCTATTAATCTTATTATTCATAGCTTCTACAATTTCAAATTGATAGAATAAATTACTATATTCATCTATTTCTAAATCAAGTCTATCTTTAAGCCATCCAATACTCATACGTCTGTTATATATTAACTGCTCTTCCATAGAGTTAAAGGTAATTCTAAGAGATGATATTGTAATAATTACAATAGGGATAATTACAGCACAAAGCATACCTATTAAGAGTTTTTTTCTAATAGATCTCTTTTTTATAAACATAAATAATACTCCCAATTCTAATTATTAATGTACTGAATGAGTACAATTAATAATTATAAAGGGAATAGGGGGAAATACAAGTATAAATTTATTTTAAAAATGATTTATAAATATCAAACCATTTGTCATAACTCATAGGGCTACTTGGATGATTACTGCTAAATGCTTTGATATTTTTACTATTATTATCTAGTGAATATTCACAATATACAAAATCATGACCTTTTGAAGATTTATCCCACGCTTCACCTACAACACATTGCTTATCAGTCATATTCCACCATAATCGTTTGCCCCAAAAAATAATAATATCAGGTTGGTATTCTTTTATAATTTCATCGAAAGCTTTTTCAGAACGTTCATCGAAGTCATCAGCATTTGTAGTAATTCTAGGTCCGAATAAAGGGTGTTGAATATAATTATAAAAAACTATTGAATCCCATATGGCTTTTGTATCCTCTCTAGTTGTATATGCGTTTTGTGTAAGAAGTCGTTCAAATTTTCTAAAAGTATTTTCCCAAGAAGGATGGCTATTATTATTTAAATAATCTGATATTACATATGAAGTAGTGTCTTCATACTCTTTATCATTTGCTTTTACAGCTAAACATTGTTCTTTTGTTAATCCATCATTATAATGGCTTTCTCCTAAAGCAAGTATTTTCTTATTAAATATACCACCGTTTGAATAGTTATCTCCTACCCAAGGATAGAATGTTGTATTTGTAAATTTATTTTCCATTGCATTTTATTCTCTAATATTATTTATATTATAAGGGCAGTTTATAAAAAAACTATTTCAGAATTATTATTTTCATGAATAGATAATTTATCTTTCCAATCATAAATAAATTTATAGGAAATTTCTTTTATTGTAGCAATTTTTGAATCAATATTTTCTATATCGGTAATAGTTAAACTATTACTACCATGAGCTATACTATTTCTAATTTCATGATTATCATCTATCCATTTGTTATCGTTTGTTATAATTGGCCATTCTGATATTTCTCCCCAAATTTCTTTGAAACATTCCCATATTTGACTTTTGCTACCGTTTCTTGCTCTTTCAGTATCTGGATGATATTTACTGGCAATAATTTCAATACTATTCCAAAATGCTAAAAATTTATCAAAAATATTTTCTGTTGTTAAACTTTTAGTATACCAACTCAAGGCTCTTTGATAAATCGGATATTGTATATAAGTCCTTGAATTCGTATAAGCTTTCTCAATATCTTCTTTTTGAATTATTCTTTTTATTTCAGCTTCTTTATAACTAAGATTGTCAATATTAGAAATTTTCAATGGTAAATTATACTCAAAGGATAAGCACTCGATAATTTTTGTAAAAAAGATAAGAGCTGCTTTTTTCGCAAGATCTGGAGTAGTTGCTTTAGCAGTTATATATACTCTTAATCCTTTTTTAGAATAATTTTCAAAAATGATATTACTATAAAAAGAATGATTATTAGCATGCCATTCTTTTAGAGCTTTAAATTCAAAATTTCTTAATAATTTGATAGGTCCATAAACATATAATTTAATTTCCCAAATATTTTTAATACACATATTTCACCTCATATTAAATATTATAAATTTAATATTTATGATTCGTAAAATAAATATGAAAAATTATTTATATAAACCTGCTAAGCAAAATCAAGAGTAAAAAGTAAGAAATTTACTTTCTTTTAGCAACTATATTAGTCATATTGGAATAGGTCAGATTAATAATAAATTTTCTGACTTATTATCTTTTTAAATGCTTTTTATTATTTTTAAAGCATACAAAGCACTGACTCTTGCATAATATATTCTAAGGAATTTATTTAGCCCTGCAATTTTAGCTACTTTCTTTTTCTTCCCTTCTTTCTCTTTTTTTAGCATATATTTATAAACAGAATCACCTTTTACCTTATGCATTTTCTTACTCAACATTATGATATAACCAATATGCCGCAGTGCTGCACTACCTCTCTTGGATATATGTCTATTAGGAGCTTCATATTTACTAGATTGTTTTCTATCCACATCAATACCTGCATATGCTACTAATGCTTGTTTGCTTCTATAATGTCTAATATCACCAATTTCAGCGATTAATCTAAGTGCTAATATTTTTCCAACACCTTCCATAGCTCTAACAGTTTCATATTCCATTAAACCCTTTGCTAGCTCATTCATCTGTGTTATTATCTTATTAAGAGATGTTTCTAGATCTCTTAAAATATTAACACTTTCTAGTAGAGCTCTTTTAGTGCAAGGCCTATTGGAATTAAGTGATGTGATACCATCTTTAGCTAGAGCATAAATCCTAATGGCTTTTGCTTCGCTTTGATGGTATCCATTCTTTTTAGCCCAACTATTATAGCTATTAATAAATTGTTTTTCACTTTTTTTTGTAATTAAATCAAAATGCCAAAATCTTTCTATAAATGAACATAATTTGTTCTTACCATTATAATTATCAGTCATTACTAGTAAATCAGTTATTCCTGGCATAGTTTGATCAAGAAGAGACGTTAAATGAAGCTTTTCATTTACTATTAAACCTGTATAATGATTATATTCACGATTTAAGAATCTTAAATCAGCATATACTGCAGCACTTAATTGAAAAGGTAGAAGTTTATTTTTCTTCTCAAATCCATATCTAGCTATCTTTAGTGAATCTTTATCATCTGATTTAACTTTTCTAAGTTCGTCAGTTTCAAACTTCTTCATTCTTAATGGATTAACTACATTAACTGATAAATCATGCCCCATTAAAAATAATAATATTGGTAAATGATATTTACCAGTAGCTTCCATTGTAATAATAACTTTACCTTTTAAATCTTTAATAATTTTAACTAAATTAGTTAATTCTGATTTAACATGGTTAACATCAAAAGGCTCAGTATGAGTAATAAACACTTTAAATTTGTGCTTCTTGTTAAGATTATCTTTTTTTGTTTTTCTTGTAATAATAGCAACTGTGCTTTTCCCTTTTGATACATCAATACCTACACTGTACATTGGTACCTCCCAAAATAATAAAATTTAGTAATTGTTCCCACTTTCACTTATTACAACTCATTTTGGCTAGTTACACGAACGTTAATAGATCAACCTGCTTAAGCGAGTGTTCATAATAAGGAAATGGCTGACAGTTTTTATAACGGATGTGATTAATCCAAAAATCCCGTCGTCAGGCCAATTACCATCCTTATTATACATCGAACAAGTAAAGATAATAATTTCTTAAATTATTCAAATAATTACTATATTTTAAGAGTACCAAAATCCTAAAGAATGTAATATTTAAATTTTAATGAAATACTAAAAAGTGAAAGAAAAATCTCTGAAATACAAAATGCATCAAATAACACACAATATTTTGTGTAACCAAATTAGCTATAAAAAAATAGGTAAGGTTGTATTAGGTTTTTCAATTAAAACGAAAGTAAAATTGACATTATCTTATTAATATTTAGTTGTGTGTGTTTATATTTATGCTATAATTAAGATTAAATAACTAACTTAAAATATTTGTTTAGTTATTTAGATATTTTATTAGGACTCATTATGAAATTACCAGAATTAGTAAAAAAACAAAAAGAAGTATTAGGATTGCCCAAACGAGGACATTTTATAATATTGGGTACCGCAGGGAGTGGTAAAACAACATTAGCTATTTATCGAGCTTTATATTTATCAAAAGATGTTGATGAAAATCAAAAAGTATTGTTACTTACTTATAATAAGTCTTTAGTAAATTATTTTAATTTTATTGTTGAAGATCAAATCATGAATAATATAGATATTCATAATTATCATAAATTTGCTAGAGGGTATCTATCAAATAAAGGAGTTCTTGATAATAGGGATATCATTTCTAGTAAAAAGAAGAAAGAATTGATAAATGAAGCTATATCTATCGTAAAAAAAAATGAAGGAGATAATGTTACTTTATCACGAAATATAGAAATTTTTGTAGAAGAAATTAATTGGATTCAAAAATTAGGAATTATCTCAGAAGACAATTATATAAAAGAAATTAGAGTTGGAAGAAAAAGTGTAAGAATAATTCGTTCTAATCGAAAATATTTTTATTTAGTATATAAAGAATATTTAAAAATTAGAGAAGAACAAGGTTATAAATTTGATTGGGAAGATATTGCATTAGAAGTAATAAAACAATTTGGCAAGGATTCATCAAAAAGATTATATAAACATATTATTATAGATGAAGGTCAAGATTTTTCTCCTATTATGTTAAAATCACTGATTTCTTCAACCCCTAGTGATGGAAGTATTTCTTTTTTTGGAGATGTTGCTCAACAGATATATGGCAGTAGAATTTCATGGCGTTCTGCTGGATTTAAAGATACTAAGAAGATTTGGAAATTTAATCAAAATTTTAGAAATAGTGTTGAAATAGCAAGATTTGCCAAATCTATAGATATAAGGATAAGTAATCAAAATATAGAAGATATTGTTGAACCAGAATTACCTAAGGCTTCAGGTCCAAAACCTTTATTATATAAATTAAGAGATTCTGAGAAAGAATTAGAAGAGATAAAAAGAATATCAAAGTTGTTCCTAGAAAATGGAAAAAGTGTTGTAATAATTTTTGATACAAATAATAAAATTAAATATTATAAAAAGAAATTTGAATTAGCGAAAATACCAGTAATAAAAATTGATGGATATTTAAATAAATTTAATATTAAAAAGGCCGTTTATTTAAGTACTTTCCATTCAGTAAAAGGGTTGGAATTTGATTCTGTTATTATTCCTCATTTTAATAATGATAGAATACCAAGAGAAGATCAAATAAAAAAATATGGGAGTAAGGATAAAGCTAGAGATGAATTTTCGAAATTATTTTATGTAGGTGTTACTAGAGCAAAAAATAATTTAATTATTACTTATACTAAAGAACTTTCTGAAATTGTTCCTACAAATCAGGATTTATTTAATCAAAAAATTAAGGAGTAAAGTTTTGTCCTATGAAAATGATATATTAGATGCTATAGAAAAGAGAAATATTACTAGATTATGTCATATTACTAGATCAGAAAAAGCTTTGCATATCTTATCATCGGTTAAAGGAATAGAAGCTGTGAATTATTTAGATAAAGCTTTATATGATCCTAATGATATTAATCGTTATGATGGACATCTTTCTCACATTAATTGTTCAATAGAATATCCAAATCATTGGTATCTAGATAAAATAAAAGACAAAAATAATATTTTTAAAGATTGGGTAGTTTTATTAATTAATCCTGCAGTAATGACTAATAGAAATACTAAATTCTGTTGTATAAACGCTGCAAATAATCGTGGGGAAAATATCTCTAGTGGTTATGAAGCTTTTGAAGGATTATTTTGTCATAAAGTTCTTGAACGACGCAGATATACTTCAATGTTAGCTTGTTGTCCTACTGATGGGCAAGCTGAGGTTTTAATATATAAAAATATTCTTCCTGAAGATATTTATGGTATTATTGTAAAAAATGAACAGCAAGCAATAGATGAATATAATAAATGGGACTTAATAAAAGGTCTTTCAAAAGTTGATATTTACATTGCCCCTGATATATTTACAAATAATTGGTATAAGCAAGCTGTCAATGGTAAAAGAGTAAAAGAAAAATTATTTTATTCGGAGAAGAAATAATATGAATAATGAAAAATGTATTGGTTCCATTTTAGGAGCTGCAGTAGGTGATTCTATGGGATGGCCTAATGAACAAAATTGTAAACGTATAAATAAAGTTAATTTTAATGATAAAAATATTTTCCATAATTGGGTTAGGAAGAATGGTGGTAGATATTGGTCCCATATTGAAGAAATAGGTCCTGGTGAATATAGTGATGATACTCAATTAATTATTGCTACTGCAAGAAGTTTAAGATATGGAAAAAGTTGGTTGAGACATTTTACAGAAATTGAATTACCTATTTGGTTATTATATGAGAGAGGAGGGGGGCGAGCTACAAAATATGCAGCTAGTGAATGGTCAAAGGGTAATGCACCTTGGAATAATAAAGATTTAAAAAAAGTCAAGAAATATTACAATTCTGGAGGAAATGGTGTTGCAATGAGAATCTTACCGCATATTATTTATGAAGACTTAAAATATAAAGAGATTATGTATAGAGTCTTCTTTAACGGAATGAGTACTCATGGACATCCTAGAGCTTTATTAGGAGCATTGTTATATGCTGATGCTTTATATTATTTATATAATAAAAAATCAAATTTAAGATTTGGTGAGTTGATTGAAATTTTAATAGATCGAAAAAATTATTGGGGAAGATTTCCTGTTGATAATAAAGATGTTAATGAATGGATTGAGTTGTATAATAAACTTTTTGAAAATAATTATATAAGCGAATGGAATATAGTTGTTGAAGAAATATTACATTTATTAAGCATAGCGAAAAAAGGAATTACGGAAGGTGTTTTAGATATTGGTAATGATGTTCTAACCGAATTAGGGTGCTTTAATAAGAGTATTAATGGTTCTGGAACAATTACAGCTGTAGCTTCAATTTATTTATTTTCTAAATATGCTTCTCGACCCCTTGAGGGATTAATCGAAACTGCATATCTGAAAAAATCTGATAGTGATACTTTAGCATCAATGGTAGGAGCTTTATTTGGAATGGTGTATGGTGTAGACTTTATTCCTGAATTATTATTAAAAGTTCAAGATTCAAAATTTTTAAAAAAGGTTATTGATAGTAATAAAAGAAATATAGTTTCTAATAAAGTTGATAATAAAATAATCACAATTGAAAAATTGAAAAAAAAGTTTAAAAATCTAAAAATAGGAGAATCTATTGAAGTAGTACCTTTTGGACGAATAATCTTAAAAAAAGAAGTTATTAATAAAACAAGTTTAACAAATAAATCAATTATTACTCAAATGTTTATTTCTGAAGAAGGGCAGTCTTTATTTATAAAACTTTATAAACTTGAAAATATTAATGAGGATGTATCATTTAAAAATAAAAAAATAAATGATTTTGTTGTAGATAATTTATTAAAAATTAGTGAATTACTATTGTTGTCATATAATATTTTACCAAATGAAATGTCTTTAAAATCAGTATTTGATTTTTTAAATGATTATTTTATAGAGTTATCAAAATCTGAAGGATTATATTTTAAAACAATTAATGAAAATAGATTATTATTGAAATGGAGTAAAGAAGGTATTAATAAAAAAATATTATTAGATTTATTCAATATTCTATATGATAAATCTTTGAGATAGATTTATTATCTCTTAAAGTATTATTATATTATGTTTGAATTAAAATGAATTGTTTCAAAAGTATTAAATTATGAATAACGGCTCTTTTTTTGCAATAATTATCAAATTTGGAAAAATATGATTAGAATAAATCTTTCCTAAAAATATTCTATATAATATAATTTTATTAATAAGTATCTAAGCTAAGTTATTACACTATTTAGTTTAAATTGAATTTATGGCAATATTTATTTTTAATTTCTATTACAAAACTACCTAATTCTATAAACTAGTCTGGATTTTTTATTGCATTATCATTTCATTAAGTTATACTATAAAAGTATTCTAAATTAAATTATTTGGAATGTGAAAATATTAGGAGAGAATAATGAAAAATAATTTATTTGTTTTTTCAAATAATAATCAAGAGATAGATTTTTTAAGGTTTCATATTTGTACATGGGAGTTTATGGATGAAACAGCTTTAATAGAGTTCGGTGGCGAAATAAAAAATGTACCTAGTTTAAACAATAATTTGAATTTTAATATATATCTCCCTTGGTCAAATGAAAAAATAATAATTAATGACTTATTTGAATCTTTGGTTGATTCAGAAAATTGTAAGCTAATATTTAATGAACCTGTAAATGGAATTAAATCTGTACATAATGAAGATAAGTCTTCCGGTCAAATAATTAATTTTTCTAATGGAAAACAAATATGTTTGTTTCCTATAATAGCTAAAGTTGAATCAAGTAATATTATTAATATTTCAATAGATACAAAAAAATTTTCTGAGCTAAATAATATTAATAACATTAATATATATTTTAGATTTTATATTGAAACTAGTGTTAAAAACCTTACTATTCGTAAAAGTGGTATTAATACTACTTCGATTATTTATGATTTTCAAATTAATGTTATAAGAAATAAACCCAAAGAAATAGATATAAATAAATATTTTTGTAAAATAGAAAAGTGTTATTTCATTAATATAATTCCGACTTCATATGAAACTACTTTTTATGATAATAAAAATTTAAAGAATATTAGAACTTTAGAATATGATTTATTTAAGAAATATATTAATAATAAGCATATAGAAAAAGATACTTTAGAAGTCGTATTTAATAAAGATGGTGCAAATCAGAGCGACTTAGCAGATAAAAATTATTATTTTTTTATTAAATATCAAAAGGAAAATATTGGATCTGGGCAAGTTTTTATTGCCATTTTAATAAATCTTGTGTGCCAAATTATTTTTTTTAGTTTTGTTAATCTTTCAGAAAACTCTAATTTTTTATTCCGCTCTTTGTTATTAAGTCTTTTATTAAGTTTTTGCTTAATGATATACATATTAATAAAAAATAAAATAAAAAATAAAATAAATTTGTTGTTTCATAGGAGTAAAAAATGAAGGTATTATTAGATACAAATATATTATTACATAGAGAAACTTCTTTTCCTATTAATAATGATATTGGGAATTTATTTTATTACTTAGATAAAAGTAGTTATATAAAATGTGTTCATCCTATTTCCATACAGGAAATAAAAGGATATAAAAATCAAAAGGTAGTAAATAGTTTATTAATAAAATTAAAAAGTTATGAACAAATTAAAATTCCTTCTAGATTATCAAGAATTGTGAATAATGTTTGTGAGGAAATAGATAATAATATAAATGATAAGAATGATACTGTCTTACTAAATGAAGTATATGTGAATAGAATTGATTTTTTAATTACTGAAGACAAAAAAATGCATAAAAAAGCGTTCTCTTTAGGTATTCAAGATAGAGTTTTTACTATTAATTCATTTTTAGAGAAAGTAATTTCAGAATATCCAGATCTAGTAGATTATAAAGTATTATCAGTAAAAAAAGAGTATTTTGGAAATATAAATATTGACGATTCTTTTTTTGAAAGTTTTAAAAAAGATTATAATGGTTTTGAAAAATGGTTTTTGAAAAAAACAGATGAAATGGCATATATAACTGTTAATCAAAATAAGCTATTATCTTTTTTATATATAAAAGTAGAAGATGAAAAAGAGATTTATAATGATATTGTTCCATCTTTTCTACCAAAAAAAAGATTGAAAATTGGTACTTTTAAGGTTATACATAATGGATTTAGACTTGGTGAAAGATTTTTAAAAATTATTTTTGATAATGCTCTTATCAATAATGTAGATGAAATATACGTTACTATTTTTAATAAAAGAGAAAGTCAAAAATTGTTAATAAATTTATTAGAAGAATGGGGCTTTAAATATTTTGGTGAAAAAATTACAAAAAATGGAAAAGAATCTGTTTATGTTAGAAATTTTAACAAAAAATTTAATTTAACAAATCCAAAGTTTAGTTTTCCTTTTTTTTCAAAGAATAAACGAGCTTTTCTTTGTCCCATTTACCCAAGTTATCATACTGAATTAATTCCTGATTCAATACTTAATACTGAATCTTTTTATAATTTTAGTGAAAACCAACCTCACCGAAATGCAATTAGAAAAGTTTATGTTTCTCGTTCATTTGAAAGATCTCTTATAACAGGTGATTTAATTATTTTTTATAGAACAGCCCCCAAAAATTATAACGCCTATTATCATAGTGTTATTACAACAATTGGAATAGTTGAGAAAGTGATTACAGATATAAAAACAGAAGCTGAGTTTATTTTGAAATGCAAAAAAAGGAGCGTATATACTGACAAAGAATTGAAAGAGCAATGGAATTATAATCAATATTATCGCCCCTTTATTATTTATTTTTTAAGTAGCTATTCATTTAAGCATAGAATAAATAGAAAAAATTTATTAGATTTAGGTATAATTACCGGAGAAAAAAATGAATTAAGAGGTTTAAAACCAATTACAAAAAAACAATTAGAGATTATCTTACAGGAGACTTATACAAATGAAAATATTATTGTCGATTAAACCCCAATTTGCGGAGAAAATTTTTAATGGCACAAAAAAATTTGAGTATCGAAAAAGCATTTTTAAGAATAAAGAAATTAATAAAGTTGTAGTATATGCTTCAGCACCTATTCAAAGAGTAATCGGAGAATTTGTTATTGATGAAATTTTGGAAGATAATATAAAAAGTTTATGGAATCAAACAAAAGAGTTCTCTGGGATAAATGAAGAATTTTATTTTAAATATTTTAAATCAAAGGAAAAAGGTTTTGCTATAAAAATTAAAGAAGTTAATAAATATGAAATACCTTTATCTATACAAAATGATTTTAACATAATATATCCTCCTCAATCATTTATGTATTTAGAATGATATAATATTCTATTTTGATAGAAATAAAGAACCATCTAATGCATTTGTAGTTAATGGTAATCGATTAATTATGTTATCTGTTTCAGCATTATATTTCTCAAGTTCTTCATTGAAGAATTTGTTTACTATTTCATCATGTTCAAAAACTCCACCAGCAGTTACTAAGTTTCTGCTTGAGTTTTTGGGAAGTTGTAGTTGTACTGATATTACTAATTTAAATAGCTCAATAGCTGATTGTTTTAAAATATCAATTGCTAATGGATCATTATTTCTTGCATGTTCTGTTACGATATATGCTGCAGATGATACAGTAGCTTTATCAAGGTTTGGATTATGGAAATACTTAATTGTATCTTCTACTTTTCCAAACTTAAAGAATTTAAGTAGGTCATCAAGCATGCTTGTTTTAAGATCTCTATTTTCTAGACTCTTAAGTGTTCTCTTTATCGCTTCTTGTGCTATATAAGAAGCTGAACCTTCATCACCGAGTCTCCAACCAAGTCCACCTGATCTATAGATATTTTTATTGGTATCTTGTCCCATAGCCACAGAACCTGTTCCAGCTATTAAACAAATTCCATCTTCATTTTTAAATGCTCCAACTAGTAGAGCCATTACATCTGTTGTAAATACTGTATCTAAAGTTGGGTAGTTTTCTTTAAAGAATTCAGTGAATACTTTAATATCATATTCTCTTGCAAGGCCAGCTGAAGCTACACAAATTCTTTTAACATCTTTGATATCAATATTTTTATCGTTAAGTGCTTTATCTATTAGTTGTTTAAGGGAGAAAAAAGCTTTCTTTTCTCCAACTGAAAAGATATTAATACTATCTCCTATTGTGATAGAGATTTCATTTAGGTTTTCATCACCAATGATTAGACGAGATCTTGTTCCACCACCATCAACACCTAAGTAATATTGCATTCAACACCTCTTACATCTAAAACTTTATTAATAGAACCATCATTATGATGTAATAGTGCTCTAGCTTCATCAGCATTAACATCTAGTAATAACATAATCATTGCTGTTTTAGTTTCTTTATTAGAATCATAGAAAGCCTTTTCAGATGTTTGATAATCATTATCTGTTACTTCCATTATTAAATTAATAGCTCTATCTATTAATTTAATATTAACTGGTTGTAGGTTAACCATCAAGTTATTATATACTTTTCCAGTTTTAATCATTGCAGTTGTAGTAATCATATTAAGAACCAACTTTTGAGCAGTACCTGCTTTCATTCTAGTCGAACCTGTTAAGATTTCAGGGCCAACTGGTAGATAGATAGAATAATCTTCTCCACAGACATCAAAAGATTTAGTTTCTTTATTACATGCAATAGCAGCTATTTCAGCTCCTCTTTCTTTTGCACATTTTAGTGCATCAACAACATATTTAGGTCCACCTGATGCAGAAATACCAATAAGTACATCATTCTTCCCTATATTATTATCTTTTACAGCTTGTATTCCTTCTTCTCCATTATCTTCAGCATTTTCAATTGATCTAGTTAGTGCTTCATTGCCTCCGGCAATAATTCCTTTAACAAGTTCTCTTGGAACTCCAAAGGTTGGTGGACACTCTGATGCATCTAATACACCAAGTCTCCCAGAAGTACCAGCTCCTATATAATAAAGATGTCCTCCATTGTTAAAAGCCTTAATTACTTTATCAATAACGTTTGCTATTTGAGGTATAGCCGTATAGACTGCATTGGCTACTTTATTATCTTCACTATTAATAATAGTTAAGATTTCTATTGTGCTTTTAGTATCAATTTTATAAGAGAGGGGATTTCTTTGTTCTGTTGTTAACTTATTTGTTGTCATTCTTATTACACCTTTATATGAAAACTAAAAAATTACTTAGAAATCTTTTTAAGTGAATTTCCAGTTATTGAGATTATATTTTGATATTTTTCGTAATCACTTTGAATGATTGCTTGATATAATATATCAACAACTAATAATTGACTTATTCTTGAAATAGAAGCCCCTTCTCTAAATATAGGTTCAACATCCGGAACATAAAGGCAATGAGTTGCTAACTTAGCAAGTTTGTTTTTAGATGAAGTTTTTCGAGTGATTCCAATAATAGGAGATCTAGTTTGAATTTTATTATTGCTATTTAGCTCAATAAGTATTTCATTAGCCGAACTAACTGCTGTTATTGTAGATTTATGATTTCCAGAATAGGATACTGCTATAATGATATCATCAGGTTTAGCGGAATAAGCAGATAATATTTGTTGATCAGTATCTTCAGTGTAAGATACATGAAAACCTAAACGATTTAATTTTTGTAACAAATCTTTACACACGAGGCCGGATGCTCCTGTACCAATTAATATGATATTATTACAAGAATTAATTATATTGACAACTTGATCAATAGTTTCTTGATTATCCATTTCTTTTAATAAATTTAAAGACGATGTAGTATAATCTATTATATTATTCGTGATAATATTTGTATTAGCTTCAATAGGTAAATTAAATGTCTGAGTAGCCCAATCTTGTTTGTCTTCACTATCTTCATTTTTATATAATTCTTCAGCTAAAGCCATTTTAAATTGTGAAAACCCTTTTAAATTTAATCTTTTACATAGTCTGTTAACAGCAGCTGGACTAGAATCTGAAGCTTTTGCTAAATCTGTAATATTAAGATTTAATACTTCATATTGATTGTTAATAATACATTCAGCAATTTTTTTATTAGTTTTAGAATCTGAATTGCTAGATATAACCTGATTTAGTTTAAAAATTATTTGATTTTCATTTTTCATATATAGAGTATAACATGAATTATATATTTTGAAAATATTTTTTATAAAAAAAAATTAAAATAGATAATTTATGTATATTAATAAAAAAAATTTTTAAAAAAATATATTAAATTTATTAAATTATAAATAAAAAAAATAATGAAATTAAATCTTATGTTTTCCGTTCAGTGATTGATTGGTATTAAAACTTATTGATAAGTAAAATCATTGATTAGGTGCTTTAAAAGAAGCTTTTTTAAATATTAGAATGATAATTTAAAAAATATAATTAGATTTTTTAGATAATATTTATTCTATTTTATTAGTTATTAAATTAAAAATTGATTATATTTAGTAATCGTATTAAAAATAATTTTCAAAAAAATGTAAAAAATTGTTGAAAATAATTTTCAACCGTGTTATATTTAAATTGTTATTACAGTTGAGAATTAATTACTACTATTAATATTGTCTACTACTTCTTAGCTTTAATAATACAGCTGTGATTTTATAGGAATAAAGACAATAAAATCTTTATTAAATATTAGTTTTGTTAAAATGAGGAGAAATATTATGAAAAAATTAAATTATGTTTATTTTGTTGTTTTATTAGTGTTTGTTGGTTTATTATCTTCAAATATATTTGCATCAGATTCTCTAGTTAATAATACTGTAGGTAGAATTGCTCCAGTTTCAAAAATTGATTTATTTGAAATTTCAAGGGGTGAAGCACAAAATTATTTAAGAGATATTTCTACAGGTGATTCAAGTGATATTTTTGTAGTAATTGGGCACTGTGATTCTACTTTAGCAATTGATAAGAATGTTTCAAAAAGACTAGCTATTCTAGATGCTAAAAGATCTATCTCTGAGTATTTAATTGATTGTATAGTATCAGAAGAAAGTGGTGCAAGCATAACAGAAATTTTAGATAATGCCAAAAAAGGTGAATTTGAAGATGAAGTAAAAAATGAAAATTCAAGAGACCATAATGCAGCTTTAAGAACCTTTATTACAAATTATACAAACTCTCAAATCTCTACACTTATTGTTGAAAAAGTTCAATATAGAGAAGCTTTTAATTCTTCTAATATTCCATATATAGAATCTGCTGTGTTATGTACTGTATCTGATAGACTAGTTAAGGAAATTCATGATCAATTAACAATAGCTCTTGAAAATGACAAGACAATTAATTCTGAATCTCTCGAAGTTCGTAGAAGTTGGTTAAAAGAAGCTACGAAAATGACATCTGATAAATTTTTACAATCATTAAAATCATTTTTTAAAAAAAATAATGACTAAGAAATAGGGGGATTATTATGAAAAATTTAATTTATATTACTATTTTATGTGTAATGGCAATTACTGGATGTTCAAGCGTTTCTGATCCAATGAATAATCCTCCTAATTGGATCAATCAACCAACTATTAATATGGATGAAAACAAAGTAAAACGATTTTTAGGAGGACCATCAAGTTCATATGATAATGCAATTATTGAAGCTAGAAGTGCACTAGCAGATGTTATTTATTATAAACTTAATACTGATGAAATTGTTTTTAATTCAATTTTTACTGATGAGATAAAAAGAGATGCTGATTCATCTTATGCTAAGATTCTTTCAAATAGTACAACTGTTGTATTAATAGGTGCTCAAGAGATTGACCGGTGGAAAAACACGGATACAGGAGAGTATTATGTGTTATTTGAGATATCAATTGATGATTATCAAAAATCTACAAAAGCAACAGAGTTAAAACTAAAGGAAGAAAATAATAACAGAACAAAAATTGATAATTATAGAATAGATTTATATGAAAATATGTCAAATTATAATAATTCAATAATCGCTTCTCAAATATCCCCAAATACAATTGGAAATAATGGAATGCTTAATATAAATATTCCTAATTTAGAAAAAGAAGACTCTTTTTCTTTTTATGGTTATGTTTCTCAAGAGCAACAAGTCGATCAATTTAAATTAGTTGTAGATGGTCTTTTGCCAAAACGATATTACATTTTGGCTCAACCCAATAATTCAAAAAGTGATATAGGCATTGAAATTCAAAGTTTAGGTATTGGTATTTATAATAAATATATAGATTGCTATGGAAAAGGAATAAGCGAATCAAAAAGTATTTTCTTGCTTCCTGGAACTTATTCAATAAATGTTAAGTATGTTCGTGGTGAAGATGGTAACTATTTGTTTAAGTGTGAGCATTAATCTAATAATTAAATAGTAAATTTTTAATTATGAACAGATTGAATAGAATGGGGGTTATTATGAAAAATAATAAATTAAATAATATCCTATACATCACATTTTCTATTACAATTTGGTATATATATTTTTCCAAATTTATAGAAGTAATTATGAAAGTAATAAAATATGGATATTTTTATAAAGTCTTTATTCCATCATTTTCACTTGGATATATCATTGTAAAGTTTTTAGTTAAGAAAGGTAAGGAATATTTTTTAACAATAAGTCATGAAAATAATCATCAAATTATGGCAATTTTATTATTATCTCTTCCAAAAGAATTTCATGTTGATAAAGATGGTAGTGGTTATTTAATTTATAATAAACGATTTTTGGATCGAATAATTGTTTATGCACCATATTTTTTCTTTCCACTACCTTTGTTATTAATATTCATTTCACTGTTCTTAAAAAGTAATACTTTATACTTCTTTATTGGAATTTATGGTATGGCAATAGGCTATAGATTAGCTGTAATAATAAGAGATCTTAAAACTTATAGAATACAAACTGATATTACAAAATATGGAACTAAAATATCACTATTTACAATTTCTGCTTTTTTATTATTATTTTTTGGAATTTTAGTTTCTTATTTATTATCACCTTTTAGCATTGATGGGATTAAGTTCTTTCTAATTGAAATTGATTTTCGAGATAAATTAATGAATTTAATTGAATTAATAATACAATTAAAGTAGGAGGATTATTATGTTATACAAATTAGAAAATCATAGAAAAGCCTTAATAGATATTACATTAAAAAATCCTTTAATAAATTATAAAATTAATACTTCAAGAGGTATTAGAGTAATAAATAACAAAATAGAGTTACTTTTTAATCTTCTTGTAAATAAGAAAAATAAAATTTTCTTTTTACCAAACAATAATACTACAAAAGATCTTTCGTTATATAATTTTGATATACAAAAAAATAGCATTTTAAAAAGGAATAATTATTTACAAACAGATTTTAGTGAAAAAGAGTTATCTAAAAAATTATTAAATTTATCTCGAAAATATAAAATAGCAATTGATGAGAAAGGATGTAATGTTCTTTTTTTAACAATTGGCATGCTTAAATGGTTTGAAACTTCTACAAGTGATATTCCAAATTTTGCACCTTTAATAATAATTCCAGTCCACATTGATAAAATGAATGTTAGAAATAAGTTTTCTATATATTATGAAGATGAAACTATTTTATCGAATTATTGTTTAGCAGAAAAATTAGAAAGTTCTTATAGAATAAAATTACCTAAAATAAATAATGATGTAGAATCTTTTGATATAAATTTATACTTAAATGAAGTAAAGAAAAGAATATGTTTTCAAAATAGATGGGAAGTCATTAATAATGAAATGACTTTAGATTGTTATTCTTTTAATAAATATTTCATGTATAAAGACTTAGATTGTAATAAATGGAATTCATCAACACCTGGATTTGAAATCATTGAATCTTTATTATCTAATCAAGGTTTTATAAATTCAAATGTTGTAAATAATAAAATAAATGAATCCAACAATTTATTTAATGTTATGGATGTTGATTCGTCTCAAGAAAATGCTATTAATGCAGTATTTAATAATACTTGTACAGTTATTCAAGGCCCTCCTGGAACTGGTAAGTCACAAACTATTGTTAATTTAATAGCAAAAGCCTTAGGAGAAAATAAAAAAGTATTATTTGTTTCAGAAAAAAAAGCAGCTTTACAAGTTGTAAAAAAGAGATTGGATTCAGTTGGCTTAAAAGATACTTGTATTGAAATGCATAGTCAAAATTCTTCTAAAAAAGCTTTTTTAGAAGAATTAAAGAGAGTATTAACTCAAGATCAGCCAATAATAAACAATGATAAAATTAATAATATTCAATCCCTACTTAATAAAGATGAAAGTTATTTAGATCTTTATTATACTCAAATTAATAAAAGAATATTAAATAGTAATTTTACTATTAGACAATTATATGGGCAAATAATTGCTTCAAAAGCACTTTTTGAAAAAAATAATTTAGAAATACCTTCTGTACAATTACCTCTTGATATTATTTATTTAACAGAGGAAGAGAATAATCAAATAATTATTGAATTGAAGAAAATAGAGAATCAAATATCAAAAATTGGCAATCCAAATAATCATATATTCTATGGAGTTAATTCATATTATATTGAGTTAAATCAATATCGAGATATAAGATATAAAATAAAACAACAATTATTTTATTTAAATAAAATAAAAAACAATATCAATAAGATTAAAACTTCTTTAAATTTATATGATATAGATGATAATAAAAGAATAATTCAAATTTGCGATTTATTTCTACAAGATATTAAAACTGATAATTGTGTTTTTGCTTATAATGATTATGAAAAATTAACTGAATTTTCCATGTTGATAGATTGCTGTGATATTCAATCTATAAAGAATAATTATGAGTTTAAAGATAACTTAAATAAAGTAATTTGGTTTCTAAATTTTATTCAAGAAAAATCAATAAAGTATAAAGAAGTAAAAGACAAATATTCAAATATACTTAAAGATGATTCTTGGTCTCATGATGTTAAAACTATAAAATATATTATTAACGATAATATTGGATGTAAGTTTAAATTATTAAAAAAAGAATATCGTATTGCAAAAAAACAATGCAAAGACTTATTTAGGTTGCCTCTTTCATATAAAGATTCTAAATATATTGAAATTTTAGCATCAATAATAGAATGTAATAAAATAAATAAATATTTTAATATTATTGATTTATTTTTCAAAACTCTTTTTGGAAAATTGTGGGATAGGGAAAATTCTAATTTTGATTTGATTAAAAGTAACATTTGCTATTTAAATAATATGTATACTTTATTAAATGAAGATGAAGTCTCTACACTATTAAAATTAATACAAGATCAAAAATATGAAATTCAAAAAGATATAATTAATAATTTATTGAGTGATATTAATAATAATCATTTATTATCACAATCTAATTTATCAGAGATTATTAATTTATTAAAATATGATAAAAGTGAAAAAATAGAAAATTTAACGTTAGATCATCAAATTGATTTATTTAATAAATGGTATAAGAATTTTGATTTATTATCGCAAATTGTTGAGCTAAATTCTGTAAAACAAAATTTAACACATTTTGGATTGAATCAATTTTTGAAATTTATTGATAATTGGGATTATTCAGGTTCAATGCTTATTAATTTGTTTAAGTTGGTATGGTATGAAAATTTAGTGGAATATGCTCATAATGAAAATAAAGAATTAAAAGATATTAATTGTGAAACACTAGATGATGTATTAAAGGAGTATAAAGAACTTGATAAAAAGATGATAATTTTAAATAGAGAAAAATTAGTAAAGCAACATGATGACAATCTACCAATTAATAGTCCAAATATTGGAGCAATTAGTATTCTTAGACATGAAATAAATAAGAAAGGTAGGTATTTGTCTATTAGAAAAATAATGAAATTAGCAGGTCCGGTAGTTCAAAAAATAAAACCTGTTATGATGATGAGTCCTTTATCCATTTCATCATATTTGGATAGAAATATTACTTTTGATTTAATTATATTTGATGAAGCTAGTCAAATTAAACCAATTGATGCTTTTTCAGCTATATTAAGAGGGAAACAAGTTGTTGTAGTTGGAGATGATAAACAACTTCCTCCATCTAATTTTTTTGAATCTTTAGAGAATAATCAAGATGAAAATATAAATGATTTTGAAATTAAAGATTTTGAAAGTATTCTTGATTTATTTATTGCTAAAGGCTCTCAAATAAAAACATTGCAATTGCATTACAGAAGTAAAGATCCTTCATTAATAAAAGTTTCTAATAATGAATTTTATAATAATAGTTTAATAATGGTTCCTTCTAGCAATTTAAAGGATGAAAATAAAGGTATTAAATTTCATTATAATCCTTTAAATTATTATGATAGGGGAAATTCAAGAATAAACAAAGCAGAAGCTTTAGATATTGCAAAAGAAGCTATTAATTTTGCTAAAAACTATCCTAAATTATCTCTTGGTATTGTTGCATTTTCCTCAACTCAAGCAAATGCTATTCAAGATGCTTTAGATAAGTTGCTTCTAGACGATAATACTTATGAGTCTTTTTTTCATAAGAAAGGTATTAATGAATTTTTTATTAAATCTTTGGAAAACACTCAAGGAGATGAAAGAGATGTCATTTTTATTAGTGTTGGCTATGGTAAAACAGTTGATAATTTATTTTCTAATAATTTTGGCCCTATTAATAAGAAAGGAGGCGAAAGACGTCTTAATGTACTTTTTACAAGAGCTAAATATCGTGTTGAATTATTCTCAAGTATTAGTGATAGAGATTTATATATTACTCAAGAGACATCATTAGGTGTTAAAATACTAAAAAAATATCTTGAATTTGCAAGGATAGGTCAATATGAAAATCATACACTAGATACCAATTATAATGATAATGTTTTAGAAACAATAATAAAGAATGAAATATTTAAATTGGGGTATATGTGTGATCTTTCTGTAGGAGATTGTGGTATTATATTAGATATTGCTGTAAGACATCCTATTGTTTCAAATAAATATATATTAGCTATTCAATGTGATTCTGGTTCAATAAAACCTGTTTGTAATACTAGAGATCGTGAAAGACTTAGAGATGAATTATTAATAATAAATGGTTGGTGTATTTATAGACTTTGGAGTTCTGCTTGGTACAAAGATAAAGATAGAGAACTAGAAAAATTAAAGAATGCTATTGAAAGCTCTATAAATGGCTCTAAAGGCTGTAATAATTATCCCCCATATTTATTAAACCTAAAGAGAGAACATCGTGAAGTTGATATTCAAAATGCATTTGATTCTTATACTATTACAACAAAAGAAAATATAAAATTATTTTCTTATTATCATGAAATTATAGATTCTATAATTTCATTAGAAGCTCCAATTCATCATGAGCTTTTAATTAGTAGATTTATGATGATAATAAATGAACCTAGATTAACTCTTACTATTAAAAAGCAAATTATAGCAGGTATTAATAAAGATATTTTAGATAGAAAATTTTTTTATGACGATTCTTTTTACTATCTTACAAATACAAAACAAATACCAGTTCGAAAAAGAAATAGTGAAGATTATTCTTATAATTCTAAATTTATTTCTAATGAAGAATTTTGTTCTGGGTTATTTAAAATTCTTGAGATAGGTTATTGTATTTCTTTAAATGATATGCCATCTATATTATTCAAAGAATTTGGATTTAAAAGAATTTCATATGATATGAGGAAAAGGGTTAATGATTTATTAATTTATTTAATTGAAAATAAAAAAATAAAAATTATTGATAAATATATATATGATAGTAGATCTGATAAAATAGCCCAATAATTCACATAATAGAATTAATTATGTTGTACAATAAAATATGTTTAATTGCCTAGAGAAATTATATTTGTGATAAGTTCTCTAGGTTTATATTGCTTATAATTTATTTTTTTCATTAAAGATTATTATTCTTCCTTTGTTGTCAAATAAAAGAAAATTAATTTCAAAATCCATTAACTCAACATTATTTCTATTTATATCTATTTCTAACTCATCATTTTCAATAAATGGAGTATTAATATTATCAGAAAAATTTTCTTCAAAATCATTATCAGCTTCATCTAATTGATTTTGTGTAGGAATTACTAATAATCCATATTTTTGTTTTAATATTTTAATTTTTCCTAAAATTTCATATACTATATTTGTTTTAAGGTTAGTAATATTTGTAATCATAGAGTCATATTCATATGAATAATGTAATATATTATATTGTCTAAAATCATCAATTATAAATGTAACTTCAACTATATTATTAAACTCTTTATTAAATATTAAGTGCTTATTAGGATGACGTAGATCTTTCCCAATCGCATAATTATTAATAAATCCATCAATTAAGAGAATATCTGTATTAAACACCTTTTCCCCTTTTGTATTAATATAGCCTTGCCACCCATTAAGCTCTTTAACACAAGCTAATCCATGTTTAAATTCAGAACTTTCTTTAAATTCTTGATTGAATAATTTATTGCCATTCAAATCAATGAAATGATACAGTTTGTTTTGCTTAACTGATATAATATTATCTGTTTTATATTTCATTGTTGAATAGCATTCAGAATTTAAAGTTTTAAGATTGTTAGAAAATAACATAAAGCCGTTTGGTGTTTGCCCAATGAATCTATTTTTCGATATTAATTCTAAGTTTATTAAATTAGGATATTTTCCTTCATATTTTAAATAATTATATGATGATAAAATATTATCATTGTAGTCAATTATGTAAATTATATAATCTTTATCAGTAAATAATTTATGATCATTTCGATATTTTTCAATGTATTTTTTTGATTTGTTAAAAGGGTAATCAAATGGATATTCTTCAGGATAATCATAAGGATTTATTTGCTTAGTTATTAGAAATAATCCCATTCCTTTATAATCAATAGTTATTTTTTCATTTTCTAAATTTTTTTGTAATACTTTTTTATTATCATTATCATAAAATTCAATAATATTTTTAGCTCTATTTTTTATACAAGCTAGTTGTATTGGTCCAGGATGATTATATACATCAATTTCTGAATATTGAGGTTTTAAAATTTCAGTTCCATCTAATGATATATAACCTTTTAGAATAGGTAAATTATTACATTTTACTGAATAGATATACCCTTTGCTTTCAATGTATTCTATTGAATTGCATTTTATATTTAATAATAGATTGGAATTTGAATCATATAATCCATAGTAATCATTAATCTTTATTGCATATGTATCGTTGCTAAATTGAATAATATTATCAGAGTAATAATTCTTTTTAAATAATTGAATTATATTTCTATTTTCATCCATTAAAGAGAATTTATTATTTTTATTAATAATAAATAATTTTCTTATATTATTGTTTAAATCAGACCATAAAATCATATTTTTGTTATCATAAATTTTTGATATATACCAATTGGAAATACTTTCATTAAAATTAGATTCATAAAATATTTCATTCATATTAACTTTATCTAATATTACCCATTTTGATATATCTCCATTAAATGAGGACCTATAAAACATTCTTTCCATTGTCATTACTTTGGATGTATCCCAATTAGATATATCTCCATAAAAATTATTTAATTCATACTTAGGTGAAAATAAAAAACTCATATCTGTAATCTGAGATACATCAATATCGTTTAAATTACAGTTGTTACCATATTTTATAATTTTAGTTTTAATTATTTCTATTAACTCTTCTTTAGATTGAGGTATTAATAATTGATTGATTTGATTTAGTAAAGGCATTATTTTTTTCCTTCTTTGATTATTAAAAAATATGAAGCAAATTTTAAACAAAAAAAAGAATTATTATATATAATAATAGATTTGTAGTTTGTTAACTATTTTCATTATTTACCATTATAGAATACTATTTATTAGAAGTAAAATGAATTATTATTGTAAATGATTAGATTATTATTACGTTAAATAAAAGTTGATTTTATTATTTTTGTATCGTTTAATGGTAAATATTTAATCAACCTATTTTGGTCAAAAGGTATTAAGATTATATGAATATATATAAAATAGAAGATTTTCTAAATTTTCTGATTGATAAAGCCTATCCTGGATATATTTGTTGTATTTATGATAATAAACTAAATAAAGTATATAAAATAAAAGGAGGATATACATCATATGAATCAAATAAAGTTCAAATGGAATTTGATACATTCTTTGATTTAGCTTCTTTAACAAAAGTTGTAGGTACTACTATGTTGACTTGTCGATATATTGATAAAGGTATATTAAATTTAGGTGATAAAATAGGGGATTTTTTTGACTCGATATATTATAAGGATGTAACCATTGAACAACTATTGATTCATACCTCTGGGTTTGATTCTCATATTATGCTAGAACGTGAGGTTAATGATTGCAATAATATTGTAAATTATTTATTAAATCAAAAACCTGATTACAAATCAGGTGAATGTGTTCACTACAGTTGTTTGGGCTTTATAATTTTAGGGAAAATATTGGAAAAAATAGGTAATAAAGGGCTAGATGAGTTATTTGCAATAGATGTTTTTTCTCCTTTAAAAATGTATAACACAATGTTTAATCCGGACAAAGATTATATATTTGCTTCTACTGAAAAATTATTAAATGGTGAGTTTGCACTATCAGGTATAGTCCATGATGAAAATGCCCGATTTATGCAAGGTGTAGCAGGAAATGCTGGTTTATTTAGTACAGGAGATGATTTAATTAAATTTATTAAAATGTTGCTAAAGAGAAATGAAACTTTTTTATCTCTAGAAATGTATAATAAGATTTCTCAATGTATGACAAAAACGTGTAATAAACGAGCTTTAGGTTTTGATTTAAATGATGATAATACAGCATATTTTGGTAAAAAAGCCTCTATGTCTTCATATGGACATACTGGTTTTACTGGGACGTCTATTGTTATAGATCCTAAAAAAGAAAGAGGAGTGGTTCTTTTGACAAATAGAGTACATCCTTCTAGAAAAAATAATCTTTTAATTAAAAAAAGAGCTCAGTTTCATGACTTAGTTTTTTCTTGAATTTTTTAATTAATAGAATATAAATTTGAGAGTGTGACAAAAAGTCTGTATTTAGGCTAGTAGACTTTAGAATGATATTTCATAGATTTTTTTTGATTTTTGAAAAATATTAAATTTATAATTAAAACAGATAACTAGTGTATCCTTTTTAAAAAATTAATACACTAGCTTTTCATTTATAAACTATATTTATTATATTAATTCAGCTAGCTTTTTACCCATTTCTACAATATCTAAACCTTTAGTAAATTGTAGGCATGTACCACTAGGGAATCTAGTTTTTTGAACCCATTTATCAGGGATAGCTTCAATTCCATATTTAGCTCCAAGAATAGCTCCTGCTACAGCTCCAATTGTATCAGCATCCCTTGCATAGTTTCCAGCTAGTATTACACCTTTTTTAAAGGAAGAATGTTCCATTTTTAGACATGCAAATGCTGCAGGAATAGCTTCTGCTGTTGTTGCCCAAGTAGTTGTAATAAGTTCATCATGTAATGGCATCCAAGCATCAATAATATCTTTTCCGTCCACTATTTCCATAGCTTTGTTCATTGAATAATATAACCAACTTTCTTTTGGAATTACAGAAATAGATTTTTCAAAGATTTCATTCCAAGGTGCATCTACCATAGCAAGGGATACCGCAATAGCTACAGCTTGAGCTCCCCAAACACCATCTCTAAAGTGACTGATTTCAGCATCTGTTTTAGCTAGTCTTAAAGCTTTTTCCTCTTGTCCCGCGCATACAATTCCAACTGGTGGAATTCTCATTGCAGTTCCATCACTCATATGGAAAGTATTAAATTTACCACTTAGAGGAGGTCTTAATCCTTTCTTTAAATTCTCAGCGGCTCTAATTTCACTCTTGCCACCACGTTTGAATTCATCTTGAACTACTACATCTTCAAGCCAAGCTTCAACTACGTCATCACTTGTGAAATCACCTTTCTTATTAATTAGAGTTTTAGCTGTAAGTAGTGCAAATTCAGTATCATCTGTACTCCAAGCAGCACCAGAGTTGAAATCCATAGTAATTCCATAGTTTTCTCTATTAGATTGCATTCTTGCAGCATCACCAAAACTGTCCCCTATCGCTAAGCCTGATAATGCTCCACAAGCTCTGCTTTCTCTAAGTTCTTTATTTTCTCTTAATGCTTTAAGTGTTAGCATATTATCTCCTACAATTCTTTGATTGATAAAGTATTAAACGATGTTCTTCCTCCATCATACATACTAAGGCCAACCATGCCATATTTGTATAAATTATCTTCACATGTTAACTCTAAATTATTATTTAGATATAAAGATAAAGTATTGTCTTCAATTTTAAATTTTAATTTGTAAATAGTTTCTTTTTCTATTTTAAATTCTTTTGCAGTAATAACTTCAAAGTTACCATTAACTGTTTTTCCTATTACTAGTTGATCTTTATAGAATCCGCCGTAATAGCCTCTTTGAGCACCTTGAACTCTTAATGCTAATAAGCCACAATTTCCACTTTCTATTTTTAGAGAGTTTTCAACTTCAACATCTTTGGTGAAATAATTGCCAGTGAGAGCTTCAGCATGGTTTAAACACATTACATTTATATAATCATCTTCAATGTCCCAAGCTCCATGGTTTATTGTAAATGGTGTAATTGTTCTAAATTCTGGTTTTTGTTTGCTCATTTTAATAGTGTAATCAGCTTTTCCCGTAATACTAAAGTCATCTAAGTATAAAAATCCATAATCGTAAGCTCTAACTCTTGAATTAGATTCTAAGCTTATACCAATTTCATCACATACACATCCATCAAGATCTGGTATTGTAAATTCTATTTTAGTCCAAGTTTGTTCTTCTAAAGTGATTCCTTTATCATAAACTAATTCTTTTGTAGTTGAATTTCTTACATAAGGTACAACTATAAAATCAGAAGCTCCTGAGAATTTATCACTATAAATATACATTGTTACTGTTTGTCCGCTATAAGCTGTAGGGGAGAAAGCAGGGGAGTATCTCTCATCATCAAAATCTTCTCTTCTATAAAAGTTTTTATAATAGATTCGACTTGTTTCTCCTCTTTTCATTCTATCATAGGTAATCCTTAGACTTCCTTTTCCGCTATGAGCATATTCAGTTGAATGATTAATCTTTGTTTGATTGATATTTGAAACTCGAAATCCATGTGTTGAACCTGGAAGTTCAAAATCAAAATTGATTTCACCATCTATAGTTTTACAAAGCTCTGGTACTTCTTCACCTTTTAGTTTATAAGCCCAACTTATTAAGTATTTAACATAAGATGGAATATCCAAAGTATTAATATAACCACTGATACCACTTAGAACTATAAAATCATTTATAGGTTTTCTGTAGCATTTCTTAATTTTATCAAGTCCATTACTAACACCTAAGATAGATCCAACATTTCCAGCATTACAATCAGTATCCCAACCTGCCATAGAAGCGATTTCAACAGCTTCGTTAACATCACGTCCGTAAAGCATAGACATTATGCAAACACCTGCGTTTGGAATGATATGGCATACACCTTTGTATTTATCATATCCCCAATTCTCATGAAGATAAGCCATACATTCACGCCAGTTTTCTTTATGGTTTTTATGAAATTGAATTACAGAATTAACAACATTAGCATAGATGCTATCATTTGGTATGTATTTTAAGCCTTCATTTATTATTTGATTAATATCACTAGTATTATATGCTTCAGCAATACATGCAGCTATAAAAGAAGCACCATTTAAGCCTTCTCCATCATGAGAAATGCTTGCAGCAATTCTAGCATATTCACTTGCTTTTTTAGGATTACCAGGCCAAATAAAACCCCAGGTATCAATAAATATTTGTCCACCAATTTGCTCAGCTCTAGTTTTACCATTAACTTCAATGCTTCCACTTTTTACAGGTGGAACCCCATTTTTAAGGTTTAAATATGCTGTATGTTCTGTTGATACACCATATCCTCCCCACCAAAAGAATCCTATTTCTTCCCTTGTGTAGTTTAACCAAGCCTGTGCAACAGCTTCAGGAGTTAGGCCATTTGTGTAGTTACTATCATCTAAAGATCTTAGAAAATACACAGGACCATTAACATCATCATCTGCTGCAAAGTTTTTAAAATCTTTTACGTAATCACTAATAGTACCATAAGCTCTTTGAATTCTTTCATAAGACCATACTGTTGGCTCAACTGGAGCACCAACTCTTATTCCAATATTCATAGCTAAAAAGCCCGCATAGGTTTTATCTATTAATTCATCTAAATTAAATTTCATAGTTCCTCTCATAATTCTCCCTCTATCCTAAAATATTAGGATAGAAGAGAATTAATTAATCAAATATTTTGTATTAGTCTAATACTGTAGCTAAATATTCACTGATTTTTGTTCCACCAGCTGCATTCCATTTTTCTACAAATTCATCAAAACTATCAATGCTCTTTTCACCACGGATAATAGCAGTTGAATATTCAGTATATAACTTATCCATAGCATCTTTTTGAGGTAATAATTCATCAGGTAGAATTACATTAGTATCAGCAGCAAAGTAATCACTCATCATTTCTAATGAAGTAATTCCAGCTGCACTCATAACGTCCCCATCAATATTAGAAGTATTTAAGCCATTTAAAGTATCCCAGAAACGAGCCCACCATTGAGGGAAGTTTTCTGTTAATTCGATTGTTCCATCAGCTTTTGTTACATGGTGAGTACCTTCGATACCTAGTTTATCAATAGCTCTACCTTCTTCACTTGCCATATAATCTAATACAGCAAATGCAGCATCTTTAACTTCTGAATCAACATTTATACAGAAACCGCGGCTTTCTTTTGTAACATCTACACTAATATAAGCTTGATCAACACCTGTTGCAGGTGGAAGAACTACTAACTTAGAAGCATCTCCGTTTGTTTGAACCATTTTGTTATTATAGATATTAATAACTGCACCAGCTGTACCACAAATTAAACCTGAATCGCCTTCATAGAATGCTTTTTCTTTTGTGTCCCATTTTTTAGTAATATAGTTTTTGTCAAATAAACCATCTTTGTAAAGTTTTGCATAATAAGCTAATTTATTCTTTTCAGCTTCTGTGGCTTTTGAATAAACCCATACACCATTTTCTTTTGTGATGGTTGAATTAACTCCGAAAGCATGGTTAAATACAGAATTAAGTTTTAATATAGTTCCATCTGTTGTTAGTGGCCATTGACAAAGACCTTTATCTTTCATTTCTTTTAAGAAATTGTAGTAATTGTCTGGTGTTGGATTATCGATTAATGCTTGTGATGATGATAATTGATTAAACCAATCTTCTCTTACTACAGGTACACTAACTCTAGGTGGAGCTAACCATAGCATGTAAGGATAGTTCTTCATTCTTTCAGTATTATGTGGGTCCATAATATCTTTAATATTTTCAGAGGACGCGATATAAGGGGTTAAATCTTCTAATAAACCTTCTTGAGCAATTGGTAAATCTCCACCTTGGAAATAGATTAAGTCAGGATCAATTTGACCAGTTCTAAATGCAATAGGGACTACAGTTTTGTATGAACCTGAAGGAGCATTTAATATTTCAAGGTTAATATATTTACCTTGAGCTGCTAAACCTGCTTCAATAGCTTCAACCATTTCAGGGTTTCCTGGATCATCAGGATTAACATCTTTACATAAGTAAGTAACTGTTACAGGATTGTCTTTTGTTCCGTAAACATTTTGACTTTCGCTTGTAGCATCTTCTTTAGCACCACTTGCAAAAACAAAATTCATTGTTATTGCTGATAACATTAAAGCAATAATTAATTTTTTCTTCATAAAACTACCTCCGTTTATGTTTTATTCTTTTATTGAACCAGCTAGTGCATCTTTAGTGTAATATTTAAGCACTACTGGATAAATTACTAATATAGGGATGATTGCAACAACTATTGTTGCAGCTTTTAGTGCGTTATAATCAACTTTTGCTAAATCATTGTAGTTAAATACATTTTGTTGCCCGATAAGAGTTACAGTATCTCCAAGTACAACAAATTGTCTTAAGATAACTTGTAAAACTGTATCTGCTTGGTTAAGGATATAGATACTTGCTTTAAAATATTCATTCCATCTTACAACTGCATAGAACATTGTAATTGTTGCAATTCCTGCAGAAGATAGTGGTACTATTATTTTAGTTAGCATTGTTACATGAGATAATCCATCTAATTTGCCAGCTTCTATAATATCTTGTGGAACATTTTCAAAGTATCTCATCATAATAACTAAGTAATAAACATTAACACTTGTAATTAATATTACTGACCATCTAGATCCCATTAATCCAAGAGATTGAACTACTAAATATTCAGGAACTAAACCTGGGTCAAATAACATCATAAATATTAAGAAAACCATAATAGGCTTTTTTAATGTTAGTTTTGGTCTAGTTAGAGCATATGCTGCAAGACTAGTAAGTGAGATATTAATTACTGTTCCAATTACTGTAATGTAGATTGAGTTAAATACTGATCTAAGCAATACTGGATGGTTAAATACAATTCTATAGTTAATAGTATCAATATCTTTAGGTATTATCCTAATCCCACTCATAGTAGCTGAAGCTTCTGGAGATGATAATGACATAGCTAAAATATTTAGTAGAGGTACTATCATTGTTAGAGATAAAGTAACTAGGAATATTGTTAATATGATTTGAGATGGTTTAAATTTTTTTCTATTTATCATTCTACCAAACTCCTTTGCCAGTTAATTTCTTGGATGTGAAGTGTGTAAATAATACTAAGAAAACTCCAACAACACCTTTAATTAAACTTACTGCTGTTGCTATAGAATATTGACCTGATTGAATACCAATTCTATAAATATATGTATCTAAGATATCAATTGATGATAAAACTGCATCATTTGAGAAGTTAAGAACTTGGTCGAATCCAGCATTTAGGAAGAATCCTAAATTTAGAATAAACATTGTAACCATTGGAACTACTAAGGACGGAAGGATAATACTTTTTATCATTTGCATTCTTGAAGCACCATCTATTTCAGCAGCTTCATAAAGGGAAGGGTTAATAGCTATTATTGCTGTGAAATAAATAATTGAATCCCATCCAAGTGATCTCCAACCTTCACAGAAAAATAATACCCATTTAATCCAAGCTCTGCTTGTCATAAAATCAATAGCTTCTTCAAGTCCAAAGAATCTCATAATCTCATTAACACTACCTTCAACAGATAACATTGAAATCCATACTCCAGCTATAACAATCCAGGAGAGAAAGTGTGGTAAATAGGAGATAACTTGAACTGTTTTTCTTGTTCTCCCTGATCTTAGTTCATTTAATAAAATTGCAAAAATAGGGAAAGCTGGAAATAATAAAATATATTTCATAAAGCTAATTGTTAATGTATTTTTTATTATTTGAATAAAATCTGGGGATGAAAATATAATTCTAAAATATTTTAAGCCAATAAATTCCCAAGCTTTTCTAGAACTGTATTTGTAGAATGCTAATCTCATATTAAATATTGGAAAAACTCTAAAAATAATAAAATAAAGAATAGTTGGTAAAAGCATTAGATATAGTACTTTTTCACTTTTTAGTTTATTAAATAATTTTTCTCTCTTTAATTTCTTTTCTAAATCTGCCATTCTCTATTCCTATGGTATTAGTATGTCTAAAAAAGGAGCATGTTGTTGTGCACCATACACATCTCTATCAAAACAAGTACCGCTTGAAATTTTGCGATTCATTGTAACTTTTATACCCATTGCTCTATCAAAAAATATGATATCTATAATCTCTTTTTCATCTAAATTATATAGTTTTGAAACATATGATTTTGTAAAGATATTTGTATTCTTTACTCTTTCATAATTCTTTATATCATCAAATAATACATCTATTGTTATTTGAAAAGGACCACTGTTTTTACTTCTTAAAACTTTAGCTAAATCTTTAAGAGGAGTACTCATTATATTGTCCTCCTTATTTTAATTGGGAATAAGCTTGTTGGATCTTCAACTTTCATTAAATGATAAACTGAAAATTCAAAAACAGGACCGAATTCAACATCACTTGGAGCAAAAGGGAAAGCAAGATTTCCAGCAGTTGATTTTCTGCCAACGTAACCATAATGCATAAATGTTGATCTAAGAGATGCACATATAGCAGATGCTAAATCTTGTGTATCTGCTATAACTTCAAACATAACTCCAAGCTCATGAGAAATAGAGTTATTTGTTTCAAGATCTCCCATAACACCATCTTTACCATAGTTATAAAATTTAATTTTATAACTATCTTTATCAATTTCACTGTATTGAGTTATAACACTTTTCTTTACTAGCTCTTCAACTTCATCAATTTGTTTTATTAATAAAGGATCTCTTATACCAGCAATTACAAAAGTTCTATAAGCTACTTTTCTAGCACCTTCAAGTTTGATTTTATATTCTTCAGTACTATGTAATTTACTCCCTTTAATTCTAACTGTATTATCATCTATTTTAATAAACTCACATTCACTTAAATCTTGAATAACCCCTGGACCATGGAGTAAATAAGGGTGATCCTTTTCATAGAAAGTATGAGCTGCAACACTAGTTGGAGAGCAATATCTATCTTTATTAGGAGAGTAGATATCAAAATAATCTTCATGAATTTCTCCTATCATACAATCTTTAGTAGTTCCAGGGTCACAACATAAAGCCCCGCATTCTAATATTTTACCAGCATGGTAAGAAAGGGCAGGATCAAATCCTTTTGAAATTCCAAAAGCTGCAAATATTGCAGGATCATAAGCTCTGCCACAAATAATTATTTGAGCATCACTTTCAATAGCTTTAATAATAGGTTCAACACCCATTTGAGCAACAACTCCTGTTGTCTCATCTAATATTTCTTTTGTTAAAGATTTAATATTTGTTGATAACGGTTCAACATTACCTCTTTCAATATTCTCTTTTATAATTTCTTTATCGATATCAGCTAAAATTACAGCTTGTTTCATATCGAATAAATTATTTTCTCTGACAATTTCATCAACAATATCAAGAGTCCAATTTACATGAGAAATAGCACCACTTCCGCCACTAGATCCAACAATTACTGGTATATTTAATTTATGAGCGCCAAGAATTAGTCTTGATAAGTCTTTTTTACATGCAGTTTTACTAACTATGGCAACATTTGCACCTAGTTTATGAGGACCTGCATCAGTTGATCCAGCATCCACAATGATTGCATCTGGTTTCAATTTTAAGCCTTTTTCAAAAGATTCTGTTGGAAATCCATAACCTAAGATTCCACAAGGCGATAATATTTTTATATATTTTTCCATATCACATCCAAATTTAATAAATTATTTATTAATGTTTTTAACAGTATCTCTAATTATAAGATTGACTGGTAATTTATAATTATTTTCTACACTTTCTTTATTAATAACTTTGATAATAGTTTCTGCTGCTTTCTCGCCAATTTCTCTTTTCGGTTTTGAAATAGTCGTTAATTTTGGGTGAATTATTGATGAGATAGGGATATCATCAACTCCAACAATTGATAAATCATTAGGAATTTCTATATTTAAGTTTCTACATTCATTTATTAAGCCAATAGCTATTAAATCATTACCTGCAAGAATTGCAGTAGGGGGGTTGTTCATTTTTGAAATAGTTGATGCTAAATCTTTACCACCTTCCATGCTATAATCTATTGAAAAATAATAATTGTCATTAAATTCTATTTTTTTTGATTTTAAAAATTCATTATAAATTGATAACCTATTTTCAATATTACTAGATTTTTTAGTATCTGTATGAGAAGCTACAATTCCAATTTTTCTATGTCCATTTTTATAAAAAAATTCTAAAGCTTCTCGAACTCCTTCTAAAGTATTAGAACCAACTCTAGTATAAGGTGAGTGCAAATATGCATTACCTAATAAAACAATAGGTAAATCGATATTTTTAAGTTTATTTACTGATGAGGTAAATGTATTAATTAATATTCCATCTACACCTTTTGAAAGTGCTAAATCTAAATACTTAGAATAATTTGTTTCTTCCCAGTCTGTATTTACTAAGATCAAACTATAACCTTTTTTATCTAAATAATCTTGTGCTCCTCGAGCAACTTCTGCCCAGAAGTTGTTAGTAATATCAGGTATTATCAATAGAATAGTTTTGGTTTTATTAGTTCTAAGAGAAGAGGCTAGAGAATTTTTAACATATCCTAATTCTTTAGCAGCTTTTTCAACTTTAGCTTTAGTTTTATCACTCACTCCGTAAGAATTCCCACTAAGAACTCTACTTACTGTGCTCTTTGAAACATTAGCTAATTTTGCAACATCAAGAATAGAATACATAAATCCTCCTACATTTTGGAATAGTTTTGGGAACGTTCCCAAAAGCAATTATATCACAATTCTTTTAATTTGCAAGGATATTTTTATTAAAATAAATTTGATAGTGCACTAGATAAATCAATAGTTAAAGAACTAATTATCTAAATAAATTTGGTTAAATATAAAAATAATTGTTAAATAATAAATTTGTATTAAATATTAATTTATTATAAATAAATGTTAAGATAATTGTATAATAATGATAAAAATATAATTATAACTTATAATATAAATATTTGCATTATAAGGAATTAAAATTAATAAATATATTTTTTTATTGACAACTAACATTAAGATTATTAGACTAATATTAATTAAAAATATTTATTTACAAAATGGAGGTTTTGTATGAAAAAGAAATTACAAATAATTGTATCACTTATTGTGTCATGTGTTATGTTGATTAATTTTATTAGTTGTTCAGACCCATTAAATAATGCTACTTCTACTAAGAATTTAGTTCATGATTATAAAAGTGTAAATGAGTCAGATTTGCCTAATTTTGAATTAGCTAATTATAATTCTGGTATTTTAGTTGATAGTGATGCACAAACTTTGATTGAAGAGAATTATTTAGAGTATGTTAATTGTTTGCAAAATGCAATTGGATCTACTCTTTTAGTATTTAATTCATTTGATCCTACAACACAAACTATGTATTCAACTAGAGATATTAATTCTGAATTCATATTCCAAATATATGATGATAATCTCTCTATAAAAAATAATGATGATGACTCACAAGTCTTAAGTTTAGATGTAGATTGGTTTGATATATATCTAAAAGGAAGTTCTCCTGAAAATGTTATTGATATCTTTTTAGGAGAAGCTGATTCTATTGAAAGTGAATTTGATGTTGTTGTTTCAGCAGAATTTAGTGAATCGGTAATGTGCACTAATGATCTTATTGCAAGTATTTTTACAGAAATTAAGATTAATAATGAAGGTAGGGTTGATAGTTCTCCTTACATCTCTGGTGAGTTAGATGTTAGCTTTGCATCAAGATATTTAGATACAGATAATAATCTTTATTATAATCTATCGGGTGAAGTAATTGTTGATGAATTTTCTAATTTAACAGAAGATAAATTTAATCAAATTCTTGGTACTTTAATAAGTTCATTTGGGGATGGCAGTCAAGTTCCTGATTATGAGGATATTGCATCACAAATTCAAAATGTAATTTGGAATGATGATTTAAATCATATTTCTTTAACTCTTACAATTGGAGATGATGAAGGTTCTTTAGGAAGTAAAACATTATATCTTTCTGATTGTTTACCAATTCTTTTACCAATGTTAATGAATTTAATCTCAAATAATCAACAATAACGTTATTAATTGAAAAAAAATAAACCAATCCTTTTTTGTTTAGGGTTGGTTTTTTCTTATAAAATAAACACATCTCAATCATCTAATTTTAATTTTATATAATACTTCTTTAATAGTTTTATTCATTATTTCTTTATTAAAGTATTTTATAAAATTCATACCATTTTTTTGTGCAACTTTAATTGAAGGTATGTTTTTAGTATCTGTGTAGGTATATAACTCATTATAATTTAAATTATTAAAAGCATATTCAATTACAGCTTTAGATGCTTCACTAGCATAGCCTTTATTCCAATATGCCTTGTTAATGTGATAACCAACTTCAGCAAGTATTTCTCCATCAATTTCTTGCATTGTAATACCACAATCTCCAATAAATTGATTGTTATCTTTTAAAATAACAGCCCAAAGTCCATGACCATATTTATTATAATTTTCAATGTTCCATTTAATCCAGTTTTCAACTTTATCTTCGCTGAAAGGGGATGGGTAATACTTCATTGTTTCTTCATCACTTAAGATTTTATATAAATTATCTTTATCAGATAATTTTAATTCCCTTAGTGTTAATCTTTCTGTTTCTAATATTACTTTCATTAATTACTTCTTTTTATTGGTTTATTTATTAATACTGATATTAATAAATACTACTTTTATATTATAGCATCTTATCTTATAAATCCTTATATATTTGATCTAATTATTAATAACTGCATAATGCACTAATTTTTAATATATTAGCTTTTATTCTAAAATAATTATTGCTATAATTAAGTTATGAAAAATTTACCACTAGGAATTCAAACTTTTAGAGATATTGTTGATAAAGATAATAACTATTATTATGTTGATAAAACAAAATTTGCGTATGACTTAGTAACTAATAATAAATATAAGCAAGTGTTTTTAACACGTCCAAGAAGATTTGGAAAAAGCTTATTTTTAAGTACTTTAAAAGAATTATTTAAAGGTAATAAACAGCTTTTTGAAGGTTTATATATTTATGATAAATGGAATTGGGAAGATAATTATCCTGTTATTCATATAATTATGCCATCATCCTATACAGGAAGAAAAACCTTCAATGAATTATTAACATATAAAATTAAATTCTATTTTAATGCTTATGGAATGACATATGATAATTCTATGACTCATAAAGAAAATTTTTGTAATTTAATCAAGAATGTATATACATTAAAAAATAAAAAAGTTGTAATATTAATAGATGAATATAATAAACCCATTCTAGACAGAGTTGAAGATAAAATTGAAAGAGAATGGGCAGAAGCCCAACTCACAGAGTTTTACTCTTGCTTAAATGAACTTAATAAATATATTAGATTTGCCTTCTTGACAGGAGTTTCTAAATTTAATCAAGTTTCAATCTTTTCTTGCTTAAATAAAATTGTAGATATCTCCTTAACAGCTGAGTTTGGAGATATTTGTGGATTTACTAATTCTGAGTTTAAAACTGTATTTGAAGAAAGATTAAAAAATGTAGAAATAAATAAAATTAAACAATATTATGATGGATATAATTTCAATGGACAAAATGTATATACTCCTCAAGATATTCTTCATTTCTTTTGTTATGATTTTCATTATGGTAATTATTGGTTTAGCTCTGGTAGTTTTTCTTATTTAATAAAACTGATGGAAGATAATAAATATGGTATTAGTGATTTTGTATCTTTTTCACCTTTAAAAACTCATAACGAATTATTATCACCATTTAGTGTTGAAAATTTAGACTTAGCTGTTTTGCTTTATCAAAGTGGTTATTTAACAATTTCAGAGAAAGAAGTTAAAAATAATTTAGTTCACTATAAATTAGATTTTCCAAATCTTTTTGTTAAATCTTCATTTTATAGAGAATTATGCAAAGCTATCATACCAATAAGATATTATTCTCAATCTAATAATTCTGCTTATGAAGCTTTATATCTAGCTGATTTTAAATTACTTGAAGAATCAATTCAATTATTTTTTGAGGGTATCCAATATCAAAACAATCTAATACTTAATGATAGAAACAAATTTGAAGACTTAAATAGCATTTATATATCTTTATTTTTTTCTTTTTTACAATCTTTAGGTTTTTATTGTAAGTGCGAAAGCATTACAAATAATGATAGATTAGATATGTATCTAAAAGTATCTAATTATAACTATATCATTGAATTTAAAGCATCAAAATCTGATGCAATAGCTCAAATTGAAGATAAAAAATACTATGAGAAATATCTAGATGACACCAAGAGAGAATTATATATAGTTGGTATCAACTTTGATGTTAATGAAAAGAATATTAGTAAAGTAGAATATAAAAAAATATAATAGTTTTATATCAAGTTTTACTTAAGAAATTATTTTATTTTAAATAATAATTAAGTCCAGTTTCTTATTTCTGTTTCGATTAATGTTTCGATAAATTAGTGAAATATATAGAAATAAAGTTAATTTTATATATGGTTAATTCTTCAGAATATGATTTAATATTGCAATATAAAATAAATGATGAAATGTATTTAGCATGATTGATGGAGTGATTATGAGAGATAGAACTTGGGCAGAAGATAAAGCAAAAGAATTAGTTAATAAGATGACTATAGAAGAGAAAGCATCTCAAATGCGCTACGATGCTCCTTCAATCGATAGATTAGGTATAAAAGAATATAACTGGTGGAATGAAGGCCTTCACGGTCTTGCTAGAGCTGGAGTTGCTACTATGTTCCCTCAAGCTATAGCTTTAGCTGCTACTTTTGATAAAGCTTTAATCAAAGAGATTGCAGAAGCAATCGCAGAGGAGACTAGAGCAAAATATAATATGTCTCAAAAGATAGAGGACTTTGATATCTATAAGGGTCTAACCATTTGGTCTCCAAATATTAATATTTTTAGAGATCCTAGATGGGGTAGAGGCCATGAGACTTTTGGAGAAGATCCATACTTAACATCTGAAATTGGATGCTCTTATGTAGAAGGTTTACAAGGAGATGGTAAATTTATAAAAGCTGCTGCTTGTGCAAAACATTTTGCAGTACACAGTGGTCCTGAAAATGATAGACATCATTTTGATGCAATTGCATCCGATTATGATTTAGAAAATACATATTTACCAGCATTTGAAGCATTAGTTAAAAAAGCTAATGTAGAAGGTGTAATGGGTGCATATAATAGAGTAAATGGAGAGGCTTCATGTGCATCTTCTACTTTACAAAACATCCTTAGAAATGAATGGGGTTTTAATGGTTATTTTGTATCAGATTGTTGGGCAATCAGAGATTTTCATGAACACCATAAAATAACAAATTCTCCTGAAGAATCAGTAAGTTTAGCAATAAAACAAGGTTGCGATGTTAACTGTGGATGTACTTATCAACATATTTTAAATGCTTATAAACAAGGTTTAATAACTGAAGAAGATATTGATAAATGTGTTATTAGAGCTTTTACTACTAGATATCTATTAGGTATGTTTGAGAAATGTGAATATGATAATATTCCTTATGATGTTATTGAATGTGATGAGCATATTAACTTAGCTCATAAAGCAACAGTTGATAGCACAGTTCTTTTAAAGAATGATGGAATTCTTCCTTTAAATAAAGAAGAGCTTAATTCTATTGCAGTTATTGGACCTAATGCTAATTCTCGTTCTGCTCTAATAGGTAATTATCATGGGACTTCTTCTAGATATATTACTATATTGGAAGGTATACAAGATGAATTAAAAGATTCATCTATTAAAGTTAGATATTCCGAAGGATGTCATTTATCACTTGATAAAGTAGAAGATCAATCTCAGTATAAAAATGACAGATTATCAGAAGCACTAGCTGTAGCTACTATGAGTGATTTATCTATAATCTGTGTTGGCCTTGATGAGACTTTAGAGGGAGAAGAAGGGGATGCTGGAAACAGTTATGCATCAGGTGATAAAAAAGATTTAAGACTTCCAGGTTTTCAACACCAATTAATTGAAGAACTAGATAAGCTTAATAAACCATATATTGTAATTCTTCTAGCAGGTAGTTCTATTGATCTAAATTTTGCAAAAGAAAATGCTTCTGCAATTCTTCTAGGTTGGTATCCTGGAGCTAGAGGTGGTAAAGCTATAGCTGATATTTTATTTGGATATGAAAATCCATCTGGTAAACTTTCTATTACCTTCTATAATTCTCTTGATAATTTACCTTCCTTTGTTGATTATTCTATGGAAAATAGAACATATCGATACACTGATACAGAGAATGTATTATTCCCATTTGGATATGGTCTATCGTATTCAACTATAGATATTAATAAAGCAAATGTTACTATTGAAGATCAAGATATCCTTATCAATGCAGAAGTTGAAAACATGAGTAGTATTAAAGGTAAAGAAACTCTTCAAGTATATTTAATTGATAAAACTAGAAAAGAAAAATCTCAATTATGTGCATTTAAAAAACTTGATTTAGATGCTCAAGAAATACAAGATATTTCTCTTTCTATTAATGTAGAAGATAATAATATAGATTTAAATAATCTTGATAATTATACATTTAGCATTGGCTTCTCAGCTCCAGATAAATTAAGTGAATCATTAACTAATAAAAAGAATGTTTTATTGAGGATTTAAAATATTTTAAAGCTGTATGAAAGTAATTGTAGAGCTAAGTGTATATGTTCTTTCAGCTTTTTGAGTCAAATTTTTATTAGATTATTTTAGTTCTTTGTTTCTATATATACTGATTCTTATATATATTCTTTTAGCTTTATGTATGAGATAACTGTGTAAAAAGAAATAATATATTTGATAAATTATAATCTTTAACGAAATTACCTCTAATTTCCTATATTAAGGATTTTAGAGGTTATCAATTTAGCGTAATTTAGGATTTATAAAGAATTTAAATATAATTTATTGAATCTCATAATTTCATCAAGATTTTTTAATTCATCTTTATTTAAAGTTAATATAGAAAAAGTATCATCGATTTTAATTCTAATTGAAAGCTCTGATTTTTTAACTATCTCCTCAAAGAACTCTATATTATTTTTTACTAAAAAATCAATTGTGATATAATATTTTGTTTCATCTGAAACTAAAGATTTAATCGGATATACATCCTGATCTATATCTTCCATATTTAAACTATACTCATTATCATTAGAAATAAAAGTTATACTTTGAATTTTCGAATTACTATTTGAAACTTCAATTGAAGGTAAAACTCCTCGTGTATAAGAATAATTATTATTTGGGATATACCCTATGTACATATAAAACTTTGTATGATAATCATCAATTCCATTTATCCAAATCCTATTATTCTCTTCATCAATCAGAATGGTTCCTATATTATATTTTGATAAATTTTCAGCAAAATTTATTCTCTTTGAATCTAATGAGATTAAAGATTCTAATTCTTGTAGTTCATTAAATAATTGAATTTTAATAGTTTCTCCATTACTTAAAATATATTTCGTAATAGGTCTAAAATTTCCATCACATCCATTAATAAAGACAGTAGATCCAGGGACAAGAGATTCTTGATTAAAAAATGGGATAACTGGCTTAAGTTCATCAATACCGAGCGAATAATTTTTGACTAAACTTGTGCTGTAGTATTTATAATCTTTTTCAAATTTATATATATATGTCTTATTGTTAGAAAGTTTAACTTGCCAATATTCATAATTCTTGTCATTTATCTTTTCTCCATTACTATCAATTATAATTTGTTTATCAAAATAACCGAATTTTAAAACATAGTCCCAATACCATAATCCTGTTATTTTATTATTTAATGCATCCTCAATATTTTTATAAAATCCTGAATATGTAAAATAATCAGAATTAACTGAAGAATAACTAAATAATTCATTTGGTTCTAAATCCCATATTGGAGAAAAGTAAAATGCTTCTTTATTTTCTGGAATAAAATCTTCTATTTTTTTTCTATCGATATTGTTAAGATTGTATATGGGATCGGTATTGTTAATATGATTTATTTTTAATTGATCTGAAGATAAACTTGATTCAAATAACTCAATATCTTGTAATTCAAAAGGAAATAAATCTTTGTTTAATTTAATATTATTCTCTAATTCTATTTCATAATTTTTCCAATTCCAAGGCCAAGTATATTTAATTTTTTCTATTTGGGATGAATATACAGCATTCCATGAACTATCTCTTGAGAAATATTCATCACTCTCAATAATATTTCTTGTATTAAACAAATTATCACCATCATAAAAATAAGTTGCATTTATAAAACTATTAGAAATACCATCATTAATTAATTGGGCAATTTCATATTTATCACAATTTTCAGTAATACTATAAGAATTAATATGATATTTATTATTATTTACACTTGGGTATAAGTACGTAGCTTGAAATGATAAATTATCATTATTTTCATTGGAATTAACTGAAAAGAAAATTGGTAAAGGGTTTGCTTTTTTTATATATTGATTAGTTTTTATAACAGTAAATGCTTTTAATAAAAATATAAATAAAATAACTAATAAACTAATTATTAAAACTTTTTTAATTTTATTTTTTTTAGTTATTATATTTTTGTCTAATATTTTTATTGATTCCTCAGAATTGTTAAATCCACAATTTGTACAATAAGTAGATTCTGAATTCATTTCAGACCCACATTTTATACATGTCTTAAATAGAGGGTGTCCACAAAATTGACAATATTTAGATTTATTATCATTTTCTTTATTGCAATTTTTACAAATTATCATTTTATATCCTTTATCATTAATATGTTTTTAAGCATTAATATTAAACAATTTTATAAATATGTTTAATTTGAAGAAATACAGAATTAAAAATAAGAATCTTCTGTTTTTTGTTTATTTTCAATAGATTTCTCAAAATTTGCATATTCATAAGCTAAACTAACAATACCACTGCTTGTAGATTCTGCTGTAACTTGCAAAACAATGATAAGCTCAGCATCTACTTCCCACGCTGCCATTAATATTCTATCCCCTTGAACTAACGACATCATATAATCTCCGTCTTCATCCCATATACTAGATGGTATCAAAAAATCAAATTTTTCACCTTGCCCATATTTTTTAGATAGTGCATCATATAAGTTATTAAATTTATTGATTAATGAAGTTCCATATCGATTTGTTTCTACATTAGATATGGCAACAATTTTTACTAATCCATATTCATTATCGAGTATAATATAATAATCTTCGAATTCAGAATGCATTTTTATTGGGGTAACTTGAATAAATGACATATAAGTATCATCATAAGTATCAATAATTTTAGTACTATGTAATTTAATATCTTCAAAACTCATATCTTTTTCATACCCGAAGGGGCCCGCAAGTAATAAACAACTATTAAAAATAATGGCAAATACAAATATTAATTTTTCATTTAATAATTTTCCTTTTTTTAGTAATCGACTAATTTAAATTTTACTGCAAAAAAAAATATTTGTATATTTGTTATTTAAAAAAAATACATTAATAGCAACAGCATTTGTTATAATTATATTATTATTAATTACATAATTTCTAATTATGTGAAATAATGTACTTAAAAGGAGCTGAAGCTCATAAGATACATTTAAAGCATGATGTTAAGTTTAATTTTCTTGAAGAATGGGTTGATTATTTATAAAATATTCAGATGTAATTTATTTATTTGATTTATTATATATTCATTTTAGTATCTTTTCGGCAATATTCCTGTTTTTTGCCGAAAAAATACTAATTTTAACCTAATGGGAAAGTATATTAGCTTCTAAATACTTATTTGCTAAAGTGTTTTTAATAAATTATTTATTTAGTTTTTATTAAATTTTAGCTATAATATTCTTATGAAATCAAAGAAAACAAGTTCAAATAAAGTAAAAATAACAGGATCTAGTGACATTGATATTGATGCATTATCTCATGTTGATGATTTAAGTATATATTATGATAAATATGGAGATTCATATATAGAATCGTTGTATTTATATAACTGTAATCACAGCTTTAATGAATTTTCATATCTTAATTTTGAATTGTGTGTATTTAAAGATTGTATTTTCAATTCTTGTGATTTTGAGAATTCTACTTTCTTAAATTGTTTGTTTTTAGATTGTGATTTATCTTCGTGTAAATTTGAAAAAGCACAACTAGATAGAGTAACTATAACTAAGAGTAAATTTAGTGGTACTTCTTTTCTTTCTGCAAAATTAGCAAATATAATAATTAGTGAATCTAATTTTAATTATGCAACTAATTTTGAGACAAATATTAATGATGTAAAGTTTGAATCAACTAGTTTTGTAGAGTCATCTTTTGATGACTGTAAATTAAAGAATTTTAATATTGATAAAGTTGATTTTACAAATTCTGAATTTTTTAACACTTCTCTTCAAGATATAGATTTTAGAACCTCAATTATTGATAATATTAGGTTTTCTAATGGATTAAGTGAAATAAAGGGTATGGTAGTTGATGCTTTTCAAGCTGCTTCATTAGCTGAAATTTTAGGTATAGTTGTTAAGGAATAATTAATTATTGTATTTCACTTAATTCTTCAATAAGTTGTGAATATTGGAGTTGATTAATACTAATTTTTCTTTTTGTTACCGTGATTAAATTTCTATTTTTTAAATCAGTAACACATCTCTCAACACTTCTTAAACTTGCTCCAATACATTCTGAAATTGCTTGTCTTGTTTTATCTATTGTAACAATTGAAAGATTAGATTTCTCAAATTCATTGCAAAAATATTGCTGTAGCAATTGTTTTTTAGTTAGATAGCCTTTAGAACCGATTGTTACAGCATTATAATAACTGAGTTTTGATATATTTTCTAATAGATAGAAAGCAAAATCATTATCAGCTTTTATCCATTCTAAAAAATATTTTGTTTTAATTAGTAGTACTTTTGCAGTTGTTGCAGCTGATATTGTAACACTAGCTATATTTGCACCAGCAAGGACAGCTTGTTCTCCCATAAAGTTAATAGTATCATTTCTAGTAATCTCAAATATATAACCATCTTTATAGCTTGTAGATACTCTTACCTCTCCATCATAAAGAATATAGATATATTTCAAATAATCACCCTTGTAGAAGATTATAGAGTTTGGTTTATATACTTGATGGACTAAAGTAGCTTTAATTCTAGGTGGAATATTTTTCATTACTTTAGATAGTGCAATATTATTTTCTATTATCTCATGTATTTCCATAGTTTCTCCAAAGTAATTTTATAATATGACTTCATTATAATATTCAATTAAAAAAAAAGTAAATATTTTTTTGCTAATGTGACAAGTGGCGTGTTTATATTAGATTTTTCATTTTATTAATTAGGTAAATTTAAAAAAAGTTAAAAAGTTTTTTAAAAATTTAAAAGGAATATATAAACTAAAATGGAAAAGAAACCAAATATTATTTACATCATGAATGATCACCAAGCATATTATAAGCATTCGGATTCATCTTACGGACCTAAGACTCCTAATTTTGATAAATTAGCAGCAGAAGGTGCTAAGTTTGACAATGCTTATTGTGTTACACCATTGTGTGGACCAGCTAGAAGATCAATGTTAACTGGTTTGTATGCTCATACTCATAAACAACATTTTAATGATTCTTGTATGCCTTATACAGAAGAAAGTTATTTAAGACTTTTAGCTCAAAATGGTTATAAGAACTATTACTACGGTAAATGGCATGCAGGTCCAGGTACTCCTAACAATGATCATAATTGTGAAGGTTTTAGTTGTGAAGGTTATGGGAATCCATACATTACTGAAGAATATAAAAACTATTTAGAAGAAATGAATTTAGCTAAAGCTCAACACTTAATTGAGAAAGATTTTACACCTAAACATCATAGAGATGATAAATTCTTTGTAAAAATGAAGGAAGGTGAACTTTATTCTTGTGAAGATTCTTGGTGTGGTGAACATGCTATTGGTAAAACTGTTACACCAAAAGAAACTCATGAAGCTTTTTTCTTAGCACATCTTGCTATTAAACAATTAGAAGAGTTAGCTAAAAATAAAGATAATGGTCAGCCTTTCCATCTAAGACTTGATTTCTGGGGACCACATGAACCATTCTTCCCAACTCAAGAATTTATTGATATGTATAATCCATCAAAGATTCCTGTTTATGGAAATTTTAATGATGACTTAAAGAACAAAGCAGAAGTTCAAAGAGTTGATGCTAATAACTATATTAGTAAAGATTCAAAGCTTATTGTTCCAAGTCCACTTCCATGGAGTGAATGGCAAACAATTCTTTCTAGAGTTTATGCTCACATTAGTATGATTGATGCAGCTGGAGGTTTAGTTTTGGATAAAATTAAAGAATTAAATCTTGATGATAATACTATTATTATGTGGACTGCAGACCATGGAGATGCAATTGCATCACATGGTGGACACTTTGATAAGGTTTCTTATATGACTCAAGAGATGATGAGAATTCCAATGGCTATGAAATGGAAAGGTGTTGTTGATCCAAATACTGTAATCAATGAATTAACCAGTAATTTAGATATGCCAGAGACAATGCTTGATGCAGCTAATATTAAGTTTAATCAAAAAGTTCATGGTAGAAGTTTATTAGATTTATTTAAACCAGAGGTAGCTCCTTGGAGAGAAGGTCTAATGTGTGAAACTAATGGACATGGTTATATAGAGAGATTACCTGGAAGACTTTATGTCAAAGGGGACTGGAAATATGTATGGTTCGAAGGTGATAAAGAAGAGTTATATAACTTAAAGAAAGATCCTTTTGAATTAATCAATTTAGTAGATTTTAAAGAATTTAATGATAAAAAAGAAACGTTAAAGAAGCTATTAATTGAAGAGCAAAGAAAATCTGATGATCCAGTAGTTATTAATTAATTATTAATCAGATTTTATGTGAAACGGTAATAAAATATTATGTTATAATTAGATAATAAGGAATTCACTTATAACATTAATATTTTAAAATAAAAAAAGAATAATTTGTTAGAGAGTAATGAATTAAAAAACAAGTTAAATGGTTAATAAATAGGGATAACCATTCAATGGAGGAATTATAAATGAAGAAAAAATTATTAGGTTTATTATTAATTGTTATGTGTGCATTCCCAGTATTTGCTGGTGGTGAATCTGAAGAAGCAGGCTCAAATGAAGGTGCTTACAAAGTTGGTTTAATTGCACAAACTTTCGGTACACAAAGTTTCAATGATGATGTAGCTGATGGATTAACAGCAATGGAAGAGCAATTAGGTCTTGAAACTATTGCAATTGAAGTACCAGAGGTTAGTGATACAGCAAATAGTTTAAGAACATTAATTATGCAAGATTGTAATATCTTAATTATTCCACAAGCTGACTACTATGATGGTATGATTGAAATTGCAGAAGAATACCCAGATGTTAAATTTATTTATTGTGAAAATCCTGGTGTTCAACCTTTTGATAATATTATGACAATGGCTTATGCAGAAAATCAAGGTTCTTTTATCTTAGGTGTATTAGGTGGTCTTTTAACAGAAACTGATAATTTAGGTGTTGTATTAGCAATTAAAGGTAATGCAGTTATGGAAAAATTTGAATATGGTTTCAAAGCTGGTGCTAAATCAGTTAACCCTAATGTAACAGTTCAAGTAGCTTATACAAATAGTTTCAGTGATCCTAACTTAGGTAACGAAGTTGCTACAGCTATGTATTCTAAAGGTGCTGATATTGTAGGTTGTTACGCTGGTGCTTGTAACTTAGGTGTATTTAATGCATGTAAAAACGCAGGGGAAGGTAATTACTGTTTCGGTGCTGCTAAAGGTCAATTTGATCAACAACCTGATAAAATCGTAGCATCTCTTGTAAAACCAATCGATAAGGCTTTATACAATATTGTAAATGATTATGTAACAACTGGAGCTTTTGAAACTTCAAAACCTTTAACATTAGGTTTAGCTAATGAAGGTGTTGTAGTTAAATATACAGATATGAACGATAGTCTATTAGAATTAATTACAGATGATATGCAAAGTGTACTTGATAGTTATGCAGCAAAAATTGGTAGTGGAGAGATTACAGTACCAAGTAATGCAGCTGAATTAAACAGCTTTTTAAAATAATAAATACTTTATGTCACTAACCATTATTGGTTAGTGGCAAAAGCAAGGATAATTTATGAGTAATGCGATTGAGTTAAGAAATATTACTAAAGTTTTCCCAGGAGTTATTGCTAATAGTGGAGTTACATTCTCAGTTGAGAAAGGGACTATTCATTCAATAGCTGGTGAAAATGGAGCAGGTAAATCTACATTAATGAACATGTTGTTTGGTTTATTAAAACCAACAGAGGGGCAAATATTAATTAATGGTGAAGAAGTCCATTTTAATAGTCCTAATGATTCAATTAGTTCAAAAATTGGTATGGTACACCAACACTTTATGTTAATTCCAAAATTAGATGTTATTGATAATGTAATAATTGGTGATGAACCTGGATCAAGTTTAAAGTTAGATAGAAAAGGTGCGGCTAAAAAAATTCAAGCTATATCTGATGAATATAATTTAGGAATAGACCCATATAAGAAAGTTGGGGATTTATCTGTACCAGAGCAACAAAGAGTTGAGATTATTAAGGTATTATATCGTGAAGCAGAAATTTTAATTTTTGATGAACCAACAGCGGTTCTTCCCCCTTCTTTGATTGAAGAATTTTGTAAAATTCTTGTAGGTTTAAAAGAACAAGGTAAAACAATTCTATTCATTTCTCATAAATTAGCTGAAATGTTTGCAATATCTGATTATGTTACAGTTCTAAGTTTAGGTAAAGTAATTGGAACAGAGAGAATGAGTGATATTACACCTCAAGATTTAACATATATGATGGTTGGACACAGTGTTGATACAAGTAGAAAAGCTAGAGATACAACAACTGATCACTTAGATATATTTGAAATTAAAAACCTTAGTTATACAAATCATGATGGGAAGAAAAAGCTTAATAACTTAGATTTAACTGTTAGAAAAGGTGAGATTTTAGGTATAGCTGGTGTTGATGGAAATGGTCAAGAAGAATTAGAAAAATGTATTCTAGGTCTAATTGAACCAAGTTCAGGTTCTATTAAATTAAATAGTACTGAATTGCTTGGAAAATCTATAAGAGATAGAAAAGAATTAGGACTTGGATACGTTGCTGAAGATAGACAAAAAGAAAGTCTAGTATTACAAACTTCTGTTGCAGAGAATTTGATTTTAGGTCAACACTATCACACTGAGTTTGCAAAAAATGGGTTTTGGTTAGATTATAAATCAATTGATGAACATGCTAAGAAGATGAGTAAAGAGTTTGATATTAGATGTGCTAATGTAAATGTTCACTCTGGTACTCTATCCGGTGGTAATCAACAAAAGATTGTTATTGCTAGAGAAGCATATAATAATCCTGAAATCTATGTAGCTATACAACCAACTCGTGGTTTAGATATTGGTGCTGCAAACGCAGTTCAAGAAACTCTAATGAATATTAGAAATAAGGGTAAAGGTGTACTTCTTATTTCAATGGAATTAGAAGAATTATTAGCTGTAAGTGATAGAATCGCTGTAATTTATGAAGGTAAAATTACAAAGATTGTAGATGGCGCTAAAACTGATAAAAATGAATTAGGAAAATATATGCTTGGGGAAGGAGAGAATAATGGCTAATAAAATAAAAAATATTTCTAATAGCCATAAAGAGCTTTTAGATAAAGTAATGATTTCTGCAATTTCAGTTGTTCTATCCTTAATAGTAGGTGGAATTGTAATTTCATTTATGGGATATAATCCATTTGAAGCATATGGTGCATTAATTCAGGGGGCCCTTGGTAATTCAAAAATGTTTGTTATTACCATTAAGAAATCTATTCCTTTAATATTTTCTGGATTAGCAGTAGCAATTGCTTTTAAATGTTCTGTATTTAACATTGGAGTAGAAGGTCAATTTATGGCTGGTGCTATGTCTGCTGCTTTAGTTGGTATTTACTGTCCTCTTCCCGCTGTGTTACATATACCATTAACTATTTTAGCAGGTATCGCTGGTGGTATGATTTGTGCATATATTCCGGCTGTATTAAATAGATATTTTAACGTAGGTGTTGTTATTAGCACTATTATGTTTAACTACATAATCGCTCTTTTAGTTCAATATTTAGTAATGGGACCATTCCATGGAGATTCTTCAGCTCAAGCTACTAATGCTATTGCAGAAACTGCAAGACTTCCAAGAATATTACCAAAACCATATCAATTGAATTTAGGATTTATAATTTTAATTATAGTTGTAGTTTTTGTTTATTTATTAATGAATAAGACTACAACAGGGTTTGAAATGAAAACTGTTGGTTTAAATCCATTAGCAGGGGAAGTGCAAGGAATTAAAGCTAGTCGTAACATGTTTTTAGCTTTATTAATTAGTGGTGGTATTGCTGGTATTGGTGGAAGTGTTGAAGTAATGGGTAGTTTAAACAAAATGGTATTAGGCTTTTCAACAGGTTATGGATTCTCTGGTATTCCAATTGCACTAATGGCTCAAAGTAATCCAATAGCAATTCTTTTTTCAGGATTTTTCTTTGGCATGATGAGCTCTGGTTCTCTTCTTATGCAATCAAAGGTTGGTGTATCTCCAGATATTATTGATTTAATTAAGGGTTTAGTTGTTGTATTTATTTGTACTCAATACTTCATCTTGTATTACATCAATGCTTATAGAAATAAGAGAGATAAAAAGAAACAAGCATCTAATAATGCAGAATTAAGCGAGGTAGTAAATGATTAGTTTTTTAAGTTATATTATTCCTACAACACTAAGAATGGGTGTGCCTATTGGATTTACTGCTTTAGGAGGTGTTGTTTCAGAAAAATCTGGTGTTAATAACATTGGTCTTGAAGGTATCATGGTAGCAGGGTCTTTCTTTGCAGTAGTAGGTACTTATTTTACAGGAAATCCTTGGATTGGAATTTTATGTGCAATATTAGTTGGTGTATTGATTTCCGCAATCCACTCAGTATTGACAGTTACTATGGGTGCTAAGCAGCCAGTTAGTTCAATGGCTTTAGTATTATTAGCAGAAGGTACTTGTGGTGTAGCAATTCAAGCTATTTTTAATAGAAAGGGTAATACTCCTCAAGTAGCTAACTTACCTAATGCCCCAATCTTTAGATATATCCCAGTTATAGGTGAAGCGTTAAGTTCTGTATCTTATTTTGTATATATTAGTATTATTTGTTTAATTTTAGTAACTTTATTATTTAAATATACTAAGTTTGGTCTAAGAATTACTGCTGTTGGTGAAAATCCTGTAATGGCTGCAACTGCAGGTATTAAAGTTCATAAAATAAGATATATTTCTGTTTTGCTATCTGGTGTATTAGGTGGCTTAGGTGGAGCTATGTTATCTATTGGTCAAATGAATCTATACCAGGAAGGATTAATTGCTGGTAGAGGTTATTTAGCTTTAGGTGCTGTTTCAATGGGTAGATGGAATCCAATCTTAGCATTTGCTTCAGCTCTATTATTTGGTTTCTTTGATGCATTACAATTGTATCTTCAAACATTCCCAAATAATCCTATTCCTAATGAATTTATTCAAATGTTACCTTATTTCTCAATCTTAGTAATTTTAGTATTTAGTTCTAGAAATCTAAAATATTTTGGTATCACATCAGGTGGTAAACCCTTTACTAAATATGTAACAGAACATTAAAAAGTAAAAACAAAACAAATAACATATAGATTTTATAATTACCTTTTTATGAGCTTATTAGAAATAATAAGTATCATAAAAGGTACATTATGAATTCCTATACCCTAAATAATTATAAAAAAGAGATAAGATATGGAAAAGAAACCAAATATCATTTTTATCCTTCAAGATCATCAAGCCTTTTATGGACATGGTGAATATGAAGGGGGTGTTAAGCCAAAACGACCTGAATTTGAAAAGTTTGCAAAAGCAGGAGTTGAATTTACAAACGCTAGATGTGTGACACCAATGTGTGGACCAGCTAGAAGAAGTTTATTAACAGGTATATACCCACATAATCATAAGCAAGTGCATAATGAGAATTTTGCTCCTTATGAGCAAGAATTAGTCTTAGATGTATTAAATAGAGAAGGTTATAATAATTACTATTATGGTAAATGGCATGCAGGACTCAAAGCTGCAAATGAACATGGTGCAACAGGTTTTTCATATACTGGATATGGCAATCCTTATACAACAAAGGAATACAAAGAATATCTAGAGAAGAAAAATTTACCTCCAGCTGAGCATTTTATTGAAACATCTTTTGAAATTGATTCTTATAATGAAGCGGGGTTCTTTCCTAAACTTAAAGAGGGAGTGAATTATAAGTGTGAGAGCAACTGGTGTGGAGAACATGCTAGTGGAATTACAATAACTGATAAAGATACCCATGAATCATTTTTTTTAGCTAATTTAGCATGTGAGAAGTTAGAACAAATTGCTAAAGAAAGCAGTAGTGCCCCTTTTTCATTAAGTGTTCACTTTTGGGGGCCTCATCAGCCTTTTTTCCCAACAAAAGAATTTGCTGATTTATATAATCCTGAAGATATTGGTGAATACCCTTCATTTAGAGATAATTTAAAAAAACAACCAGATGTCTTTAAAATGGAAGTAAGTAGACCTTTAACAAGTGATGGTAAATGGATTAATATTCCAAACTCTGTATCTTGGAAAGATTTTCAAAAGATAATAGCTAGGTGTTATGGCCATATCAGTATGATAGATGCCGCCGGTGGACAAATAATAAATAAAGTAAAAGAACTTGGACTTGATGATAATACTATTATCATTTGGACAACTGATCATGGTGATGCTCTAGGTACTCATGGAGGTCATTTTGATAAAGATTCTCATATGATGGAAGAAGTTATGAGAGTTCCTTTAGCTATAAATTATAAAGATTATATCCCAAAAAATGTTAAAAACGATAATCTTGTTTTTACATGTGATATCCCAGTTACTGCCCTAGAAGCTGCTGAAACAAAATTTAAACATAAAGTTGATGGAAAATCATTATTACCATTACTTACTGATTCATCACTAAACTTAAGAAATCAACTGATGTGTGAATCTTATGGGCATGGTTATGGAACAACTATTATCTCAAGAATGATAATTAATAAAAAGTATAAATATATAGCAACACAAGATGACTTAGAGCAATTATATGATTTAGAAAATGATCCTTTTGAAATGGATAATTTAGCATATAAGATAAATTATTATAATATCAAAGAATTAATGAAAAAAGCTTTAAAAGAAGAACAAGTAAAAACTAATGATCCTATATTATTAGAAACTTTACTTGATAGAGCAAAGATTGAAGAGAAAATAGCTCTTCAGAGATTAAAGTAAAACATTTAAATAACTTAGTTAAAACAACTTTATTTTAAAAATAGGAGATTAACAAATGGCAGATTACATGGAAGGTTCTGGAGTTCAATATCATATACACTTAAAAAAAGGTGATGTTGGAAAATATGTAATTTTACCTGGAGACCCAGGAAGATGTGAAAAGATTGCTAAATATTTTGATAACCCAACTTTTGTGAAACAAAATAGGGAATATGTAACTTATACAGGAACTCTTAATGGAGAGAAAGTATCAGTTACTAGCACAGGTATTGGAGGCCCTTCTGCTGCAATTGCAATGGAAGAATTATGTGCAGTTGGTGCTGATACTTTCTTAAGAGTTGGTACTTGTGGAGGTATTGATTTTGATGTAAAAGCAGGAGATATTGTAGTTGCAACAGGAGCTATTCGTTTTGAAGGTTTAACTAGAGAGTATGCTCCTTTAGAATTTCCAGCGGTAGCTGATTTGGATTGTGCCTTAGCACTAAAAAAAGCATCAGAAAAATTAGGTTTTGACACTTATGCAGGTATTGTTCAATGTAAAGATAGTTTCTATGGGCAACACTCTCCTGATTCTATGCCAGTAAGTTATGAATTAAAAAACAAATGGAAAGCTTGGAAACAACTTGGTGTTAAAGGTTCTGAGATGGAAAGTGCTGCATTATTTGTAGTTGCTGCTAAAAACCATGTAAGATGTGGTTCAAACTTTTTGGTAGTAGGAAACCAGGAAAGAGAAGCTTTAGGTATACAAAATGGATTTGTTCATGATACTGATGGTGCTATTAGAGTAACAATCGAAGCTCTTAAATTATTAATTGAACAAGATAAAGAGAAAGAAAATAAATAGTAAATTTTCTTAGATTTATTCACAAATTCTCTTGGGATACTAGTATGATTTTTAGTTATTAGTCGTTAATCATATTAGTATCTCTTTTTTTATGTAAATTTATGTTTAGACTATAAAATTTATTACTTTTGTTATCTTACTATCATAAAAAATCATCCTGCTACTAAAGCAGAATGATATAAATATATCTAGATATCTTTATAAATTTAAGCAAATTTATAAGATTTGTTTTTTCTTTCTAGTAAGAATTCATATAGAGATAAAACACTCTCAGCGAATGCTGCTGAAGAAAAATTAGTTTCAGCAATTTTCTTAGCATTGAGACTCATTTCTTTTTGTAAATTACAATCATGATAGAATTCTTTAAACAATTCATAAGCTTGTTCTAAATTATTAAATTGCCAACCATTTTTACCTTGATCTATAACTGAATCTAAACATTCATCTTTTTTACAAAGAAGAGGTACAGAACTAGCTAATGCTTCAATGTATGTTAACCCTTGTGTTTCACTAGAAGAAAGACTCATAAATAAATCACACGTTTTATAATAGTGTTGAATCATTTCAGGTTCTACCATAGATGTAAAAACAATATTTTTATTAATGCTTTTGCTTCGAATTTCTAATTCTTCTCTATAAGGCCCATCCCCTACGATTAATAAAGTAACATTTTCTTCATTTACTTTAGAGAAAAAATCAAATAATTCATCAATGTTTTTTTCTTTAGCAATTCTACCAATAAACCCTATAACAAAGTTATTTTCATCAATATTGTATTTTTCTTTTATTCCTTTTGTTATTTCTTTATCTTCAGGTTTAAAGAATTTATTTAACCGAATACCTGTTGGTATAACAGATATAGGAGTATTAATATCATAAGAGTTTAAAAGTGATTTAACTTTATAAGTTGGAGCTATAACTTTATCACATTGATTTACTACATGAGAGGAAAATCTAGATGCAATGTAATGTCCAATTCTTATATTTGATAAAAAATAATGAGTGTAATCTTCATAGATTGTGTGATAAGTATGAACTAAAGGAATATTAAATCTTCTTGCGATTCTTTTGCCAACAGGGAAAGTAGAGAATTCACATTGAGAGTGCACAATATCAGGTCTCCAATAATAAATGTCTCTTAATGGTTTTGAAATAAAAGAAATTTTTAATTTAGCTCCAGGATAAATTTTATCCATATCAATAGAGCCTAAGTAAGTAACGTTACCTTCTGTATAGGAGTAACGTGAATTTGATAGAGTGATAATTTTAACATCATGTCCTTTTTCAATTAGTTCATCTGCTAAAGCACAAAGTGATGTAATTACGCCATTAACAAATGGTTTATATAAATCTGTAGTAATTAATACTTTCATAAATTTCCTTTTATAAAATTCCCTTTTTTACTAACTTAAAGCTAATTTACTATTTTATTTGCATTGTATCTATATATTTAAATAAAAATATTAAGATAATTTTAGATTCTTGTTAGTTTTTTCATAAAAAAGGATAAATCTGTTTTTAAATAACAATTTTATTTAATTCTTTTTAAGTAATACTTTGCAAGAGCTGTGCCAAATCAGAATATTTATTGATTTTGCTATATTTTTTGGCAATATTTACCATTAAATTTATTTTTTTGGCTTAAGATGTGGTAAAACTACTAATTATTAAAAATTGTAATATAAAAATGCTATAAGATTAATAAAAATGTTTGTAAATATTACACAGTAATCAATAAATTAACTACAACTTATTACACTAGTAGCAATAAAATTACAAAACTTGATTACGAATTTGTTATGTTTTTAAAATTATATAAAATAAATCCTTGTAATAAAAGGATTTATATAAAATGTTATTAATCTTATATAAATAATGTCTTGACATATGTAGTATCTAGTAGTAAAGTAAGTTTATCTATTAAATAAAAGGAAACTATATAATGAAAAAACTATTAACACTATTATTATTATGTTCTATCGGTTTGACTTCTCTTTTTTCTAAATCTGCAGAAGTTCAATTAGTCACAACTATTGATGAAACCCCTCTAGCTTATGAGTTAGATTATAATGGAAATTTAATTAATGACAAGGTAAAGGATTTTGAGATAAATATTGAAAAACCATTAACAGAAGATGGAGTAACTAAATATTTTAGTGTTAAAGCAACAAGTAATTTAAAAAATGATAAAGCTGTTGATATTGATATAACTCCTGACTTTTTTAAAACAAAATTAAACGGAAGCAAAAGTTTTAATTATACTTCAACTGTTAAACCTGTCGAAGTTACAGATTTTAATATTAAATCTTATATTTTAACAGCAGGAAAACATGTTGATGAATTAGTTTATAAATTTCATTTAAAATGGGAAGGTAATGCTGATCTTCCTGCTGGAGAGTATGTAAGTAATGTTGTAATAAATTATACAATTAAGTAATTTAATTAATTACTCTTTATAATACCATTAAAGTTATTGAATCAATTTTACAATTAAGTTGATCAATAACTTTTTTATTTCATAATTGAAGAAAAAAATATATTAAATAGAGAATTCGAGTAGTAATAATTATGTTATATAACAAACTTATTATGTTAGTAAACAATTATTTTTATGTAGACAACTTATAATTTTTGTATTATAATTATTTTTAATGTTTTGTTAGAGAACGGAGTATAAAATATATTTATTATAAAATATTTGATATTTTATCAATATGATTGTATAATAATAATTGTATTACAAATTATGATTTTCTCAGAGACATGAAAACTAAAAAGGGAGAAGCCTTTACTTATCATTGATTTGTTTTGGTTAATTATCAATTTATTGATAAAGGTTTTTTTAATTATGAAAGTTATTGATGATATATCTAACTATTTAAAGAGAATTGATGAATATTTGTACTTGAATAATTTTACTGTTATTAATCTTTTAACAAAAAGTAAAAGACTTCAATTTTTATTAATTGAAGAATTTAATAAGTTAATAAGATTAATAAATAAGTTTATTAAAACAATAAATAAAGAATCCTATTATTTTCTAATCTCAATTTTAAAAAAAACTTTTATAAGGTATTTTAACTCATATCAATATAGAATAATTCCTAATACCTGATATTTATAATATTAGTCAATGAAAAAAGATAAAAAATATAATATTAAGCTTTTATCTTTGAAAAAATACTCACATTGTTATTTTTTGAATATTTTAATAATAATAATGGAGTTTAGGAGAAAAAAATGTCTAAAAAAGTTTATTTTTGCTTTAACTATGAAGAAGATTTAGAGAGTGCAAGAATAGTAAAAAATAATTGGGTTATGAATGGTTTGATTGATTTAGGTTTTTATAAAGATGAAGAATATAATTCAATCGAGAATTATAATTATAATGATTTATGCAGATTAATTAATAGAAAACTTGAAGATACTTCTGTAACTATTGTTTTAGTTGGAGAACACACATTAGATAATCCAATAGTAAAATATGAAATACTAAAAAGTTATGAAATAGATAATGCTATTATTGCAATAGATATTAATCATATTATTAATAATGACAGACATAAACCTAAAATAGAAGTAAATCCTCATAAAAAAATAGGAGAATTTTTTGATAATACACCTATATATTTCGATGAAATATGTGATGAATATTACGATTATCTAATGGATGATGGTTTTCAATTTATGGGAAAATGGATTGATAAAGTAAGTGAATTAAAGACCAAAAATTATAATTTTAGTTAATTAAGTTGTCTTAATTTAGTGAGTAAAGATAGTTTAAAAATAATTATTATTGATTTCTTTTTCTAATGAATTATTTTTTTTACAATTAATTATTTACACATTACTCTTATAACTTGGATTTAACATTATGCCTTTTTTTCATTGGTATTGAGTATTTATATTTTAAAATTCTATTGTTAAAGCTTACCTTTAAAATTGTAAAGATAAGCTTTATATATATTTTCTTAGATTAACGTTAATCTAAATAATTTCTTATTATATAAAGAATTATATTAATTTAATTCTTGCTTAATAGATTAATGAGTGATAATATTAACTTATGAAACCTATATTAATGAAAGATATTGCAAAAGAGACAGGTTTTTCAATTAATACTGTTTCTAGAGCTTTAAGAAATGATGAAAGACTAAGTAGTAAAACAAGAAAATTGATATGTGATACTGCAGAGAGTTTAGGCTATATTAATAATTCAATTGCATCTTCTATGCGGTTAAAACATTCAAAAATAATAGGTGTAATTACTGCAGATTCATCGAATCCTTTTTTTGCTGAAGTTGTAAGAGGAATAGAAGCAACTGCTAAATATTATCATTATAATATTTTACTTGTTAATACTGGAGAAGATGCACAAGAAGAGAAAAAATATTTAAAATTATTTTGCAGTAGGCATGTTGATGGTTTATTAATTGTTCCTGTTTATAATGATGAGAATTTATTTACTTTGTACTCAAGGCTTGATATTCCTTTTCTTTTTTTAGGAAGAATTGTAAAGGGAATAGATAATCATTCAATTCTTCATAGAGATTATGAATCTCAAAGAGAAATTATATTGAATTTAATAAAGAAAGGTCATAAAAGAATTCTATATTTAGCAGGTCCAAAAAATGTTAGCAATACTTTTGAAAGATTTAATGCTTATAAAGATACTTTAATTGAGAATAATATTGATTATAATCCAGATTTTGTTTTTTCAACAAATGGTCATATAGAAGATGGTTATGCCGCAACAAATAAAGCTATTAATAAGGGATTCAAGTTTAGTTCTATTTGTTGTTTTAATGATTTAGTAGCTATGGGAGTATTAAAATCCCTAAAAGAAAATAATTATGAAGTTCCAAATGAGGTAGAAGTATTTGGTTTTGATAATTTAAAAATTTCACAATTTATGCAGCCAAGTCTTAGTAGTGTTGATGTTCCAAAATATGCTCTTGGGTGTGAATCCACTCATTTATTAATGAAACATATAGAAAATACTACTAACGAATTTTCAAACAAGACTCTTAATACGAGATTGATTTATAGAGAATCATCTCCGAAATAAGCATATAGTTCATGATAAATGAAGAGGAGGAGTCATGAAAATTAAAAAAATTTTAATTACATTACTTATTGTAATGTGCTGTGCTAATTTTATTTTTGCTGCTGGAACAAAGGAAATGGAAAAAGGGCCTATTGAAGTAACTTTTTGGTCATTATTTACAGGTGGTGATGGTGAATACTTTGATGCAATGATTGACGAATTTAATAATACTCACACTGATATTCAAATGACAACTGATACAGTTAAATTTGATAATTACTATACAAAGTTGACTGCTGCATTAGCAGCTGGTACAGCTCCAGATATGGTTGTTGTTCACCAAGCACGAATTAGAAATTATGCTCCAAGTAATCAACTTTTGATTTTGGATGATTACTTAGAAAAAATGAATGCTCCTATCAATGATTTTGTTCAATCTCCACTTGATGCATGTATGCTAGATAATCACATTTATGCATTACCATTAGATGTTCATCCCATTATTATGTATGTTAACGTCGGATTGTTAAAGGAAGCAGGAATTAATGATATTCCAACAAATTATGAAGAATTAATTCAAGCAGCTCAAGCTGTAGAGAAAAAAACTGGTAAAATGGGGGTTGCCTGTGATAACACTACCGCTGTTTATAAAGCTTATACTTTAACAAGATTATTCTTCTCAATGATGCACCAACAAGGGGGATCAATGTTAAATGCAGATAATACTAAAGCTACATTTAATAATGAAAAAGGTGTTGTTGCTCTAAAAGCATTAATTGATATGGTCAATAAATACAATGTTACTCCAAAAGGTTTGGATTATGATACAGCTGTTAATTCATTCAAATTAGGAGATGCTGCTTTCCACATCAATGGAGTTTGGGCAACAGGAACCATGGAAAAAGCTAATGATTTAGATTTTGTTGCTGTTCCTTTACCTGGTTTAGTTGGAAAACCAGCTGCATGGGGAGGCTCACACTCTCTTGCAATACCTGCAGCTAAAGCTGTTGATGAAGATCATGTTAATGCAATTTTGGAATGTATGTTATGGATAACAGCACATGGAGAAATGTGGGCAAAGGCTGGTCATATTCCAGTTAGAGAATCAGTTCATCAAAGTTCAGAATTTAAAGCTTTACCTTATAGATCAGATTATGCAGCAGCAGCTTCTTCTTTTGTAGCTCCTCCTGCAACAGCCGCATGGAGTGAAATTTATTCAAATATGTCAGATTTATTAGAATTTGCAGTTGCAAATAATAGTAATCCATATACAGCTTTGAATGAAATGGAAAAAAGAGTTAATGAAATTATAGCAACATATAATTAGATGTGTATTATTTGAGTGGGTAAGTATTCCCACTCAAATATATTATTTATCTTTGGAGAAGTTATGATTCCAGGTAATAAAGATAATAGAGATGGTTATCTCTTTGCACTACCATTTTTGATAGTATTTGTTTTATTTATGATATATCCATTAATCCATGGATTCTATATTAGTTTTTTTAAATGGGACATTTTATCAACAAAAATCTTTTTGGGATTAGAAAATTATAAAAGATTATTTAGTGATAGTAAATTTTATACATCTCTTTGGCATACATTTGAATTTGTATTAATAACTACACCAATATTATTATTTTTAGGCTTTATAATGGCTTTATTTGTTAATTCAAAATCTCCATTTAAAAAAGCAGGAGAGAATATATTTTTCTTGCCTTATATTTTCTCTATGACAGTTATATCCACTTTATGGGCTTGGTTATTTCAAAAACAATATGGCTTATTTAATCATCTTTTAGCACTTATTAATGTTGAATCTATTGGTTGGTTAACAGATCCTTTATGGGCTATGTGGTCAGTTAGTTTTGCAACTTTTTGGTGGACCGCAGGATTTAATATGATTTTACTATCAGCTGGAATAAAGCAGATTTCAAGAGAAATTTTTGAGAGTGCTGAAATTGATGGAGCTTCTTATTTGCAAAGAATCAAGAGAATTACAATACCATTATTAAAACCAACAATAGTACTTTGTTTAATATTACAAATTATAGCTTCTTTTAATGTTTTTGGACAAGTTTATGTTATGACTGGAGGAGGCCCTTATGGGAAAACTAGAGTCTTAATTCAATATATTTATGAAACAGGTTTTAATTACTTTAAAATGGGATATTCAGCTGCAATGAGTTATATTCTTTTTATAATAATTTTATTCTTTTCTGTTGTTATTAACAAATTAGGAGAGTCTAATTATGATTAAAAAGAATTATAAATATTATTTGTTAAGGATAATAGAGTTATTAATATTGATAATTTGGGTATTTCCATTAATTTGGATGGTTATTACATCACTCAATATAGAAGATAAATTAGTTTCAAAAGAATTTCATTTTATACCTAAAAATCCAACTTTTTATAATTATACTAAAGCTATAACTTCAACTTATATAATGAGATGGCTATTTAATAGTTTATTTACATCAACTTTGACTATGATATTAACAGTAATTGTAGATGCTCCAATAGCATATGCATTTGCAAAAATAAAATTTAAAGGTAAAAATATATTATTTTGGATAGTAATGGCTGGGATGATGGTACCCTTTCAAGTATTAATTATTCCATTATATCTGCAATTTAATAATTATCATTTAATAAATAATTTAATGAGTATAGTTCTTCCTAGAATCTCATTACCAATTGGAGTTTTTATCTTAAAACAATTTTTTGAAGGGATACCAAATTCTTTAGAAGAATCTGCCTTTATTGATGGTTCTTCTAGATTTAGAGTATTTTTATCTATAATAATACCTCTTGGCTCTTCAGCATTAGCAACAGTGACAATTTTATCATTTATTAATTCATGGAATACCTTTTTATGGCCATTAATAGCAATTAATGATACTGCAAAATATACTATTACAGTCGGTATTGCCAATTTCCAAGGAATTCATGGTACTCAATATGCACTTATAATGTCTGGTGCAGTATTAGCATCAATTCCACAGTTCATTTTCTTTATAATTTTTAGAAAAAAAATTGTAGAAGGAATTGCTATGTCAGGAATTAAGGGGTAGTTATGCAAATAATTAACTTTGATAATGGTTTTTCACTTACCTCTAAATGTAAAGTAAAAACAAAAGAAAGAAAAATAACACCTATATCAATTAATAAAAGAGATAATACCTTTTATATTGATTATCGAATTTTATCAATAATCATAAAGATTAAAATAGAAAAAAATTTAATAATACTAGATAGAATAATTCAAATAAATGAAAGCAATTACTACAGTATAGATTTTAAAATAGATCATGGAATTGAAAATTATGAAGTCTTTATTCCATCTTTATTATTTAAAAAAAACCAACAAGGAAAAGGAAATTTTCCAAAACTTGATAAAAAAATTAAATCTTTTTCTTTTTTAGAAACAAGAGCAAGTATTTCTGGATGTATTGAATTATATAATAAAAATAAATCATTAATTATAGCACATAAACCTAATGAAATTTACTCTTCTACTAATTGGAATAATAATTCTCTAATATTTTCTATTCCAGCTGTTGAATGTCCATATAGATATTTAGGAAAGAGCAAATTTGAAGAAGTAGAATTGAATGATTGCAATAAATTTATTTATTTATATGAAAACCAGATAGTAAAGCAGGAATATTATATTTATTATAAGAGTGATGATAATATTGATATGATAGATCAATATTATATGTTTGCAAAAAACTTTTTACATAATGAAAAAAAGAATAGAAGGTATTGTATAGAAGATTATAAAGCAATGTTACTTAGACATTTGTTATTTTTAGTTGAAAATGATAATGAGTTATCATATTTAAAGATGGGAAGAGGGAACTTTCCTTATCAAGAAATTTATGAGTTTACAAGTGCATCTTTTCTAGTAAAAAGTATAGAGTGTGCATCTCTTTTAAATAAGATAGATGTAAAAAAAATTAAAAGTGAAGCGAATAGAAAAATTGTAAATATTTTAGAGTATGAAGAAGAATTTAAACTACAAGGTATGAACTATAATGAATTAGCTTATAGAATAGGAGATTATTTTTTAAAAGCTGAATCAAAGAGTGGTCTTTTTAGAGACTGTTATAGTTTGAAGAAAAAAATATGGGGTGGCTATTTAGGTATAGGAGAAAATGACGAATATCGTTTTTATATAAACTCTAGAACAAATGGAGAAGCTTTATTATCATATCTTCATTTAGCTATTAATAGTGATAAGACTCATAAAGATAAATATTTTAAATTGATAGATAATATTTGTGGTTTTTATTTGAAAAATCAATTTGAGAATGGTAATTATGGAAGATGGTGGGATGAAAATGGCAATTCATTAGATGGAAAAGGAACTAATGGGGCATACATCTTTAGATTTTTTATTGAATATTATAAATATAGTAAGAGAAAAGATATTTTTGAATCAATAAAAAAGGCTACACCTTATTATACTTTATTAGTTGAAAACAAAAACTTTTTTGGAGATACTTTAGATGCGGACTCTTATGATAAAGAAGCAGGTCAAATATTACTTAGTAGTTTTATAGCTCTTTATGAAATAGAAGATTTTAAAAATGATGTAATTTTAAAATTGTGCAAAAAATGTGCTAATTATTTAATAACTTGGATTCAGTTAGATGATATAATATTTGATGTAGATACTCCTTTAGGTAAAAGAGATTTTAAAACCAAAGGATTAACAAATGTGTCTATTGCTAATCAACATCTTGATTGTTATGGAATGATGATAGCCTATGATTTTTTAGAGTTGAATCAATATGTTGAAGATAATAATTATTATAAATTTGCTCGCTTGATGATAAATGCTTGTTTTAATTTAATATCAATGCCCCATGATTTATTAGATAGAAATATTTCTTTCTTAGGTTGGATTCCAGAGCAAATTAATCACACATCATGGGATTATTTTAATGATGAAGAAAAAATGAATGGTCATTTTTCAATTAATATTGCTTGGGTACAAGTATTAGTTTTAGATTATTTATTAAAAATTGAAGAAAAATTTCCAGGAGCTTTGCTATGAAAATTAGATTTTCTATTATGACATTAAATTTATGGAATACTGAGAAACTCAATCAAAGAGTAGATTCAATAATTGAATTTTTTTCTATTTATCAATCTGATATTATATGTCTTCAAGAACTTAGAGAAGAAACCAGATCTTTATTAGATAAAGTACTAATTAATTATGAGAGGGTGCATGATTCTTTTATTGGATGGAGAGATGAATCTAATATTTATTATAATAAAGAGATATTTAATGAAGTAGAACATGGCAGAATTAACTTGATTATGCCTGAAGTAAATAGAGGTTTATTTTATTTAAGACTAAAAGAGAAAAATACAAATCAATCCTTATTTATATCTACAATTCATTTAACGCATCAAGGTAATGCTGATGAAAAGAATACATCTTATAGTTATAGACAAGATGAAGCTAGAATAGTTGCGTCCTCTTTAAATAAATTAATCGAGAATGAAGAGCCTGCAATTGTATGTGGTGATTTTAATGATCCATATCATCCTTCAAGAATAATTAGTAGTTCTACTGATTTTACAGAAGTTTTTAAAACACTTAGATTAGAAGCACCTGTTACTTTTCCTTGTTCTTCAATAAGTAAAGAATATGATTTAGTAGAAAGTATAGATAAAATTATGCACAATAAAAAACTTTCTCCAATACTTGCATCTAGTCCAAGAATGGTTTTATCATGTGGTATATCGGATCATTATCCGGTTATTGCAATTTTTGAAATAAAATAGAAGAGAAGAATATGATATTTGAATTTCCCCATTATAATCTTCATACTCATAGTTATTATTGTGGTCATGGAGTAGGAACATTAAAAGAATATGTAGATTTTGCAAAAAATAATGATATATCCTTATTGGGTTTTAGTGAGCATTGTCCTCTTAAGAATAATAGGTGGAGCAATACTAGAATGTCTTTTAATTCAATTAAATCCTATCTAAATTGTATAAACAATTTAAAAATATTAGAAGATGATATAGTAATCTTAAGTGGTTTTGAATGTGATTATAACAAAGAATATTATAACTATTTTAATAAATTGCAACAAAGCTGTGACTATTTAATATTTGGTGTTCATTTTTTAGAAAATAATGATTATAAAGACGTTTCAATTGATTATTATGATTTGAGTAAAAAGGACTTAATACAATATGCTAATCAATATATTGAAGCTATTGGAACTGGGTTATTTAAAATAGGAGTTCATACAGATTTATTTTTGAATAGATATCATATTTGGGATGAGGAGACAAAAGCTGTTAGCAAAGATATTATTGAGGCAGCTATTGATAAAGGTGTTGCTTTAGAGATTAATGGAAAAGGAATGCTTAAAGATAAAGTGATAGGTTTTAAAAGTGGATATAGATATTCATACCCTGTAAAAGAGTTTTGGGAATTAGCAGCACAATATGATAATTTAAAAATAGTTTCGAATTCAGATGCGCACTCACCTTTTAATTTAATTAAAACAATAGATAGATGTAGAAGTTTTATTAAAGAAATGAATATTAACTTAGCAAAAGTTGAAATAGATATAAATAACTTCAATAAAAGTTTAAAAATAGTATAAATATATTAAAATGAAGTGATTTTCTAAATTAACTAATAAAAAATTTTAACCAGCTTTAATAAGATATTAAAGAATTGTTTTTGAATAATGTATTTTTTATTATTTCAAATATTAATTAAGAATTAAAGAGAAATTTACACTAAACAATAAATTAAATAAAAAGGAAATTTAATTGAAAATTATCCAAAAGGAAAAGCAAAAAATACAATATCTAAATATGTTTGCAGATATGTTAAATGAAGAAAATACATCATATTTTAAATATATTAAAATAATAAAATTTGAAAAAGATGAATATATTTATTATGAAGGTGATGAGGTTGATCATCTTTATGTATTATTAGATGGGTCTATGTTGATTGCTCCATCATCAGAAGATGGTAAATTTGCAATTATTGATTATGGTAATCCTAAGTCTATGTTAGGAGATCTTGAATATTTTTCACATGATAATATTTATCATGATTGTATTGCTTCATCACCGTCTGTTTTTGCTTCTATAAAATATAGATATATAGATTCTTATTTTTCAAAGCTTAATACCTTTAATTATTTTTTAGCTAAATCTTTAGCAGACAAATTAAAATCAGCATCTTTAAAACAATCATCAAATATGCTTTATCCTTTTGATAAAAGGCTTGCAAATTATATTTTAGATTTATGTACCATTCATAATTGCGATGAAATCTCTATAGATACTTCAACAATAGCTCAATATTTTGGTGTAACTGATAGACATTATAGACGAACACTTTCTAAGTTTGAGAATTTAAATATGGTACAAAGAAATAAGCACAAGATAAAAATTTTAAATAAAGATTTATTAAAAAAATATGGAACGAAATAAATAAGGCCCTAGAGACTCTTATTGGGCTATTTAAAAATATTTAACATATTTGTAGCTACTTTTTCATCTATATCGAGTGGAACAGGTTGTAGTCCTTTAATTAATTTATATTTTTTGTTTTTAGTAGCATTAATTAGGCGGAGAGCAGAGAGAGACTGAAGAGCAAGTCCGATATCCATAATTTCAATAGGATTGCCATCTGCAGCGGATAAATTAAGCGGGGTAGCATTTTCAAGTAAGAATATTTTTTTATCATCATATTCTAATTTTTCAATACCTTTTTTTACATCTACAATATTATTTGCTTTTTCTTTTAAAGTTTTCACATCTATTTCAAAACCGTAGTGACCACTATTTGCTAAAATAGCACCATCTCTTAAATATTTAAGATGGCTTTCATTAATAACATTCCAAGAACCTGTTACAGTAATTACAACATGTGCTTTTTTTAGTAATATATCTAATTCATCAGCTATAAATCCATCTGCTAGAGCTTTTAGTCTTTTAACTGGATTTGAATCATAAACTAATACGTTTGCACCTAATCCTTTAAATTTAGTGGCAACTCCTGAACCACAAAAACCATATCCGATTACTAAGATGTTTTTACCTCCTACTAAGAGACTTGTAGATCTCATAAACCCATCAACAACGGATTGTCCAACTCCGATAGCATTCTCTAATAATTGTTTAACTGGAGAATCATCGATTACAATAATTGGGTAATCAGCATATATATTATTTTTTTCAATATATATTTTACCTGATCTTGTTTCTTCATTAGCTCCAAGAGGTTTCCACTCAACATTTTTTTTGTCATGAGCGATAATTAAACTGCCACCATTATCTAGGAAAATATCAATTTTGTTTTCCATAATCATAGATAAATATTGTTGATGAATCTCAAAATCATCATTTTCTTTACCAAGAACTGTTATATTATCAAGAGATGCTAAATAAGCAGCTGTTTCAGCTTTGGTTGTGCCAATACATCCAACTAAATATACATGTTCTGCACCACTAGCTAAGATTCCTTCAATCCAATATGCTGTTTTTGGTTCAATATGCATGCAAATTGCTACAACTTTATTTTTAAAGATTTGAGTTTCTTTTAATTCAGTATTTACAGAAGTAAGTAGAGGCATTTTTTCTCTAAACCATAATTGGCGGAGCTCTCCATCTTTTTTTAGATTTGGATTATCAATAATTGATTTCATTTTTTGTTCCCTTCAATTTATTTAGTTATGTGCGACATTAAATAAAACATTTAAAGCTCTTCATTGTTCCATTCTTTAAAGAACTGTTGAAGGAAATTCTCTAGAAAAAGTGTTCTCTCTTTAGCTAAATATTTACCTCTATTTGTATTCATAAGTGATTCAAGTTTTAATAATTTTTCATAAAAATGATTAATAGAACTTTGTTTTATAATAGGGTCGTAAATAGGTCTATTGTTTGAGCCTCCATAGGCAAAAGTTCTAGCAATACCTATTGCTCCTATTGCATCTATTCTATCTGCATCTTGTACAATTTTTGCTTCAAGTGATAAAAGTGATGAATCAACGTGTTTACTAAACGAAATACTATCGATGTCTCTTAAAATTGATTTAATTTCAATATTTTCAAAATTATGTTCTTTTAGAAATAATCTAGCATTATCTTTATTTTTTGTAGTATTGGGTGATAGCTTGTAATCATCAATATCATGAAGAAGCGCAATTAAACAAACTTTGTTAATTTCACAATCTTCTGTTTTAGCTATATCGTTTGCAATTTTAAATACTCTATTTGTGTGATAAAAATCATGTCCACTATAGTCTTTTTTAAAAATATTTTTTACATATATAAATGCTTCATTAATTATTTCATTCATTTTTTTCTGTTCCTTAATTAATAATTAGTATGTTTTATAAAATAATATAATTCTAGGACATTTGTCCAAGAAACCAAATTAATAATTAATACCAATTGTTGAATGATAATTATTAAGGTTTATTTATTAGAGAAAATAATTTATTATAATAAATGATTATATAAAAGGAGAATGAATTATGAGTTTACACATTGAAGCAAAAAAAGGAGATATAGCTGAAAAAGTATTATTACCTGGAGATCCACTTAGAGCAAAATATATTGCTGAAAACTATCTTGAAGATGCTGTTTGCTATAATAATATAAGGGGTATGTTAGGTTTTACTGGGTATTATAAAGGTGAGAGAATTAGTGTGCAAGGAACAGGTATGGGTATGCCTTCTTTCTCAATTTATGCAAATGAACTTATTAATGATTATGGATGTAAGACATTAATTAGAATAGGTACTTGTGGTACTATCAATGAAAATGTTCATCTAAGAGATTTAGTATTAGTTAATGGTACTCATACAGATAGTGCTGTCTTTAAACAGAGATTTGGGAATATTCATTTTGCTGCTGTTCCAAGTTTTGATTTATTATATAAAGCATATAATGTTGCAAAAGAAAATAAAGTTAATGTAAAAGTTGGTACAGTATTTGTCACTGATTTGTTTTATATGGATAATGCAGTTGAAATTAATGATTTAGTAAAAAAATATAATACTTTAGCAATTGAGATGGAAAGTGCTGAACTATATGCACTAGGAGCAAAATATAATGTTGATGTACTTACTTTCTTAACAGTTAGTGATGACTTAGTAAGAGGTACAAAAGTTGAACCAAAAGATAGACAAACATCTTTTACTGAAATGATGGAAGTAGCATTAAATTCTATTATCTAAAAATTGTTTTTTACCGTAATAAAATCATTTAAATAATTGATATTTTGATGTTTTTGTTTTAATAGAAAAAAGTACCTTATATTTAAAACAATCACTAAATATAAGGTACATAATGAAATATTTTTTATAGATTAGAGAAATAAATCTACAAATTCTTGTTTAATAGCATCTACTAAGCCCATATCTGTTATTTTAAGAGCAGGGGCAACTGGAAGTGCCGCAGTGGCTAATCTCATAATAGGATTATCATTTTCAATACCATACTTGATTAATGTTTTCTTCATATTGTTAACTTTAGGGATTAATTTTTCAGGTTTTTCATCTGATAATAAACCAGCAATAGGTAGTTCTACCTTTGTAATTTCACCTTTATTTGCAAAAACAATACCACCTTTGATTCTTTTAATTTCTTCAATAGCTATTTTTGCATCTTCAATCTTGTTAAAAACAACTGTTAAATTATGAGAATCATGACTTACTGTTCCAGCAATTGCACCTTCTCTTAGGTGAAATTTCTCAACAACTGCAACACAATAATTATTGCAACCTTCATGTCTATTAATAACTGCTATAAAGTTTAGTTCTTTATTATCTTCTAAAGATAAATACCCATTTTTAACAGGTAATTCTGTTATTTTTTCTAAAGTAAATAGACTTTGAGCATCTTCATATTCGATAACTCTTGTTTTTATTTTACCATTTTTTATAGGGGCTTTAATTCTCAGATTTTCATAATCAAAGAAATTAACATGAACAGTATTTCTTTTTTCTATTTCATTATGATACTCTTCAAATTCTTTAATTACCTTTTTATCTTTAGCAACTAATTCACCTTCAAAGAATACTTCATTTGCAATTACATTTTCTTTATTTCCTTCTAAAAATGTTAAATTTGCAACATAACCTGGAGCTATAGCTCCAAGTTTGTCAAGTTTAAAATGTTTTGCAGGTATAAAAGTAGCTGATCTTATTGCATCTTCAAAAGAAAGGCCAGATTCAATGGCACTTTTAATACATTGATTTAAATGACCTTCATCTCGTAATTGTTGAGATTCAATATCATCTGTTACTAGAGTTAATCTATCGAATGTTTCAATCCCATCTAAACCTTTCATAATCATGTTTATGTTTTTTGCAAATGAACTATCTCTAGCATCAACAATCATTCCACATCTTACAGCTTGTAGAGCATCAGATCCTGAAAAGAATTCATGATTACTAACAGGACCACCACACAAATATGCTGATATATCCCTTGGATTTTCACCATAAAAATGACCTTGAACAAATCCCCCCTTTTTTTCAGTAGCATCAATTATATCTCTCATTCTTTTTGAGTTATTCATAACTCCATAGAAATCCATAACTTCTGCAACACCTAATACGTTGTCTTTATTTAAAATCTTTTCAATTTCTTTTCCTCCAAATTCCGCTCCTGATTTTTCAAGTCCAGGAGCAGAGGGAACACATGAAGGTGCTAAAACATATTGATTCATAGCTGTGTGTTTTCCAGCTTCTATCATATAATCAATACCTTCCATTCCTAATACATTTCCAATTTCATGAGGATCTGTAACAACTGTTGTTGTGCCATGAGCAATGGCTAGTGATGCAAAATTATGAGGTGTTAACATACTACTTTCAATATGCATATGAGAATCTATAAATCCTGGAACAGCAAGTCTATTATTAGCATTGTAACTGTTTTTACTTTTACCTTTCCCAAAAAAATCTTCTCTAGTTTCAATATATGCTATATATCCATTTTTTATATAGATTTCACCTGGATAGATTTCTTTTGTGAAAACATTAAATACTTTACAATTAGTAATTACTAAGTCACTTTCAATTCTATCCATAGCGCAATCTACAAGAGCCATACGCTCATTTCTGTTCAATTTTTTCACATTGTTTCCCTTAAACTACAAAATATAATAATAGTAAGATAGCTAAGATATATAATCCTTTATTAATTTCTCTACCTTTACCATAAATTAATTTGATTAATACTTCAGCTACGATACCACCAGCAATACCTGCTGCAAAATCACCGAAGAATATTGTAAATGCTAATGTGATAAAAGGTCCAAAACCTGTTTCTATTGAAGAAAAATTAACTTTTGAAATATCACAAATTAATAGATATCCAATATAGATAAGAACTGGAGCAGTTGCTGCTGTTGGGATTAATGATACTAGAGGGGAGAGAATAATTGCTAATAAAAATAAAATACCTGAAATAACAGACGTTAAACCTGTTTTACCACCTGACTCAACACCAGCAGCTGATTCTACAAATGTTGTAATTACTGTACAACCAAATAATGCACCAATAGCAGTGAAAGCTGAGTCAACTAAAAATGGTTTATCTATTTCTGAAAAGTTGCCTTCTTCATCTAATAAATCTAATCTACCAGCTAAGCCTAATACTGTTCCTAATGTTGAGAAGAAGTCACTAAATAAAGTAGCAAATAATAGAGTAATAAACATTGGTTTTAATAACTCTGCAAAACTAAATTTGAATATTAAATTTCCAACAGACGAAAAGTCTGGCATTGAAAAATTCATATTAGTGTTAGTTACTCCAAGAGGAATCCCTACAATAGTTACAATAACTATAGCAAATAATATACCCCCTGTTACTTTTTTCTTTTCAAATAAAATTATTAAGAATAACCCAAGAAGAGTTAATAAAACTACTGGATTTGTAAAATCTCCCATTGCAACACCATGAGAAAAATCAGCTAAACCTGAATTTTGGAAACCTAAATATGCTAAGAAGAAACCAATAGCAGAACCAATTGCAATTTTAATATCTTTTGGGATAAGTTCTACGATATACTTTCTAAGTTCAAATACTGTTAAAGCAATGAAAATAAGCCCTGAAACAAAAACAATAGTCATCATACCAGCAAATGAAATTTGATTTGCTTGTAACAATCCACCTAAGTAAAAGTTAATACCCATAGCAGTAGATAATGCAAATGGGAAGTTTGCATAAATTCCCATAACAATAGTGGAAATACCAGTTACTAAAGCAGTTAAAATAAATAAAGCTTGGCTAGATATTTCTAGTCCCATAATGTCAACAAATACAGGTGTTGGTCCAATAATTGCGAATGGTTGTAAGAATAATACATATACCATTGTTAAGAACATAGTAAATCCAGCAACGGCTTCTTTTTTAAAAGTCGTATTATGTCCTTTTAAGTCGAATAAATCTTTTTTTGTTTTATCACTCATATAAAAACTCCTTGATAAATGAATTCTATATCCTATAGTAAGTATAGGTTCAAGTGTAAATTAATTTTTTTTTAATTTGATTTGATATAAGTAATTAACTTATTTTTATTAAATGATAACAATTTTTTTAATGTGAATATAACATAATATTTAAATAAATTAATTATTTGTATTTTTGTTATTGCACCTATACTAAGTATAGGCTATATGCTTATTATCACGCTTTATAAGCTTTGTATATAAATTTGTGAAAAACGTTTATTGGAGAAATGAATGGTTAAAAATAATAAGCTTAAAGGAATCTTATTAGCTATATTGTCTGCTACTATATTTGGAACTCATCCAACTTTAGTATTTTTTTTAAGAAGTGAAGAAATGGATATTTTTGCAACTATTTTTGTTGGATGTATTATTTGTTTAGTTATATATTTTTTAGCTTTATTATTTAAAAGAGAATTAAATGAGATAAAGATAAATAGAGATCAACTAATAAGATTAATAATATGTGCTATTCTTTTTTATTCAACATTAGGATGTTTATTTTATTCTTTTACTTTAATTCCTTCTGGATTAGCTAGTGTAATTCACTTTGGATATCCTGCTATTGTTACAGTATTTTCTGTTTTAGTAGGTAGAGATAAACTAACAAAACCATTAATAGTTGCCTTGATTAGCACTTTTATTGGAGTAATGTTAGTTTCAAACCCTAGTGCACAAGGTATTAATTATATAGGTATTCTTTTAGCTGTAATATCGGCTTTAACGTATGCTTTATATATTTTTATGATTAATGATGAATCATTTAATAAATTAAATAATACTGTTTTTGTTTTTTATGTTTCTTTAATTGGAGCTGTTATATTATTAGTAATAATATCTTTTGAATGTTTTATTTCTTTAAATATAGAGCAAGTATGGGGATCTTATTCAAATTTAGTTTTATTTGGAGCTTTAGCTTTAGGTATAACTCAAGGAATTGGTGTTTTTTCTTTTGCAACGGCTATAAAATATATTGGTGGACCAATGGGAGGTGCATTGGCTGCTTTTGAACCTTTAACGGCTGTTATAATTGGGGTTGTTTTATTTAAAGAACCTATGCCAATTACAAATGTTGTTGGTTGTATTTTAATTTTAGGAGCAACTATTTATTTATCAGTGAAACAAATAAGAGATTAATTACTAAATTTTATACTTGCTTAAATATTAATTTTTTATAATATATAGAGAGAGGGGTGGAGAATGTTAGAAAAATTCACTATTGGACAACTAGCTTCAATGTTTAACATAAATATTCAAACATTATATTTCTATGATAAAAAAGGATTATTAGTTCCATCTAATAGAAACTCAATGACAGGTGTAAGAGAATATTCTTTTAATCAAGTTCAGAGACTTTCAACAATATTATATTTAAAGAAATGTGGGTTTTCACTTGAAGAAATTAATGATACGCTTTCAAATCTTACACCTGAAAATACAAAAGAAAGAATATTAAAAAAATCTGAAGAAATAATGCAACAATGGAGTAAAATTGTTAAACTCGATGAAGCTTTAAGAAAAAAATTAAAATATACTGAAGAACAATTATCTTTAATTCCTAAATTAAATAATACTGTTGTTTATAGAAAAAAAAGGCATTTTTTAGAATTAGGAGGAGAAGAAGCAGCATATGGTACTGAAACTTTATATTATAATCCTATAGTTGTTTTATATTCTAAAAATGAAAAAATGTTTGGCGCTTTGATTGAGAAAAATGATAATTCTTTTGGAGATAAAGAAATAAAACATACAATCAAAAATGGTAATTATTTTATTTCTTATCATAGAGGATTATATGATGGAATTCCAAAATATATTGAAAATATAATTAAATCTAATCCTCATCTTAAATTTAGTGGAAGTGTTTATGCTTTTGATTTAGTTGAACATATGAATTGTTCAAATACTGAAGATTATATTACAAAATTAGAGTTTCAACTAAAAACATTTTGATGATTTGTAATAAATACCTTGTTTATTTAAGTTCTCTGTTTTAATCTATTAAATCAAGGAGTTTATAATGAAAAAATATTTTTTACTATCAATTAGTGTTATTGTACTATTGTTGAGTAGTTGTGCTAGTACTCATGAAACAATTGAAATGAGAAATCAAATAACAGAACAAACTGTTTTTATTGATGCAGGTAACTTAATCATACCAGCAACCTTGACATTGCCTAAAGGTAATTCACCAGTCCCAGTTGTTATAATGGAGCATGGAACAGGCAGTCAAAAAGATGAAGCAGGAGATGGGTATAAAATGTTAGCTCCTTCCCTTGCAGAAGCAGGTATTGCATCTCTTCGTTTTGACTTTCCAGGAAGTGGTGATAGCACATCCTCTTATTTATTATATACAAATGAAGAAGCAATTAGAGAAACACAAATTGTAGCTGATTATCTAAGTAATTTAGCAGAAATTGATGGCACGAGAATAGGTTTATTAGGTTGGTCTCAAGGTGGTAGTGATGTTTTACTCGCCGCAAGTGAAAATGATACATATAAAAGTGTTGCTACTTGGGCAGGTGCATTAATTATTGGTGATATGGCAAGTGAAGAAATGAGAGCTGAAGCTATTAAAACAGGACAAACTAAAATGGATTTTCCATGGAGAGAGTCTCTTCCTTTATCTAAAGAATGGATTGATCAAGCAGATAATATGGATATTTTAGCATATGCTACAAAGATTTCATCACCAATTGGTTCTTTTCATGGAACTGAAGATAAAACAGTTCCTTTTTCTGATAGCGAAAAAGTACAAGCTAGGAGTATAAATCCTAAAAGTCGTTTAATTCCAATTGAAGGAGCCGATCATACTTTCTTAATTTTCACAGGTGATTTAACAAAATATTATGAATTAAGAGATAAAACAGTAGAATGGTTTGTTGAAACTTTATAATTAATAAGATAGAAAATAACTGCATTTGATAATATCATTTGCAGTTATTTATGTGTTCTTGGCTTATCAGTACTTTTTCTTATTATTAATTTACTTGCATATTCTATTCGAGTAAAATGTTGGATTTCTTCTCCATGAATTTCATCTATGTTTAGTTTGTTTTCTAATAGATTTACAGCTCTTTTTCCTCTTTGAACAATATAATTTTCAATAGAAGTTAATCCTATTTGTCTAAATTTTGATGGGAAAATATTATCAAAACCACAAACACTATAATCCTTTGGGATAGAGAACCCTAAATCTAATATGGCATCCATTATTCCGAATGCTATCATATCGTTTATTCCAACTAAGGCTGTTACCTCTGGATAATCATTTATGCATTTTGTTGCTAATTGATAACCAGTTTCATATTCAATATCAGGATTGTTTAATTCTGTATCAGAGGGAACATCCAAAGAGCAAATTATTAATTGATTTTTTATTTTATTTTCTTTTAAAGCTTCAATTAATCCATCTTTTCTTCTTACTCTTGCACTATGAAATTGATTAAGAGCTGTAGTAATATATGCGATTTTAGTATGTCCTAAATTAATTAGATGGTTTGCAACTTTTTTCCCAGATTCAAAATTATTTAAATCAATTGTGTCAAATTGATAATTATTATTATAATCTCCAATTGCTATCATCGGGATATTTTTGCATAAATCAATCACTTGTTGTGGTATTTGTGGAATCATTGTATATATGATTCCTGATACTTTTGTTTCTTTTGCATAACTAATTATACTTTTTTCTGTTTCTATATTCCAATAAGTATTTCTAATAATAGTTTTATAATTTAGTTTAATAGCTTGCATTTCTATACCTTGAACTAAAGTAGCATAGTAAGGATTGTAAACAGAGGGGCATATGATTAAAAGAGTCTTTTCTTTTTTGATTTTTCTTTGGTAGCCTAAATCATCTGCAATTGTATTTATTCTATCAATAGTTTCATCACTAAATCGGGAAAGATTTTTATTTGATAAAATCATAGATACTGCTGCTGTAGATATATTAGCTATTTTTGCTATATCATTTAAAGTTATTTTCTTAGCTTTCATTTTTTCCTCTATTATTTTAGTGATTATAATGCATGTTTAATTATTTAGCAATATTAAACATCAAATTAACGCTTTTTTAACTAATTCTTAAACAGTTATCAATAAATAATTACATTTTTAAAAGTATAATGATTGTTTTTATCCAAAATTTATTTTATTGACATATTGAAATCTCCGTTTTACAATGAGTGAGAATGCAGTATATAAAAAAAATGTTAAGCAAATGTTAAATATTTTTTAACTAAAATTTAAATGCTGAAGAAAAGGAGAGAAAAGATGAAAAAAATCTTAAGTTTATTGGTAATTTTTGCAATTTTTACAAGTAGTATTTTTGCAAGTGGTGCAGCAGAAGCAGAAACAGCTAAGGCTGTAGAAGTAGATAGAGATGCTCCAGTTACTATTCAATTTTGGCACGCAATGTCAGGTGCTCGTATTGATTTAATTCAAGGTATTGTTGACAACTTTATGGAAGAAAATCCTAATGTTACTGTAGAAGTACAATATGCTGGAAGTTATAATGATACTTTAAATAAAGTAAAATCAGCTTATAAAGCTGGAAATGCTCCTGCAATTTTCCATAGTTATGAAATTGGTACATTAGGTATGATTAATAGTGGATTAATCACTCCTGTTGATGAACTTGCAGATATGTATGACGAAAGTATTGACTGGGATAATTTCTTTGTTCCTGTACAAGGTTATTATGAATATCAAGGTCAACATTATTCAATGCCTTTTAACTCCTCAACACCTTTAATGTATTATAATAAAACTTTATTCGAAAAAGCTGGTTTAGATCCAAATGATCCACCTGAAACTTATGCTGAAGTAGTTGAAGCTGCAAAAGCTTTAAAAGCTAGTGGTATTGATAAACCTGTTGTTTGGAATTTACACGGTTGGTATTTTGAAGAAATGATTGCTCTACAAGATGCTCCTTTTGCAAATAATGACAATGGTCGTGCAAAAGAATTACCTACAGAAGTTTTATTTAATGGAGAAGCAGGTAAAAACGTATTTGATTGGTGGATTGGAATGTATAATGATGGCTTGTTTAATGATGTAGGACCTGGTTGGTCAAATCATAGAGCAGCATTTGGTTCTGGAGAAGCTGCAATTGCATTATCTTCATCATCAGATGTAAACTTATTAACAAAAGCTTTAAGCGAAAAAGGTTGGGAAATGGGAACTGGTTTTATTCCTCATCCAGAAGGCTCTAAAGGTGGTGTAGCTATTGGTGGTGGTTCTCTTTGGATTACAAATCAACTATCTAATGAACAACAATTAGCTGCAATTAAATTAGTAAAATATATTGCTAATGATGAATCTCAAAAAGCTTGGCATAAAGGAACTGGTTATTTCCCTGTAACAAAATCAGCTATGGATTCTCTTGAATCAGAAGGTTGGTTTGAAGAAAACCCTAATTACAAAACAGCTTTTGATCAATTACTAGTAAGTCCTGGTACATTGAACTCTTCAGGTGCTCTTTTAGGCGTATTCCCTGAAACAAGAGAAATTGTACAAAAAGCTATTCAAGAATGTTATCAAGGTAAAGATACTCAAGTTGCTTTAGATGAAGCTGCTGCAGAAGTAAATGATTTGATTACAGAATGGAATGAGTTAATTCAATTATAATATAAAAAATATTATCTATATAAGGAGGGCTATTAGTCCTCCTTATAATTATACAGAAAAGGGAGGCATGGATGAAACAATCAGTTTTTCCATCTAAAATATTGCCATATATATTATTATTACCAACTTTTATTATTCTGGTAATATTTTTATTTTATCCAGCATTTGAAACTTTTAGATTATCATTTTATAAAGTAAATCCATATACTAATGCTACAAAATTTGCAGGCTTATATAATTTTAAGAAATTATTTGCAAATTCAGATTATGCTCATAGTTTTGCTATATCTATTGGATTTAGTTTATTAGTAGTTGTTTTTGGATTAATTGTATCATTAGCATTAGCTGTTTTATTAAATCAAAAGTTCAAAGGTGCGAAAGTATATAGAACTTTAATGATTTGGCCATATGCTTTATCACCAGCAATTGCAGGTGCACTATTTAATTTTTTATTTAACCCAGCTAATGGGATTGTTTGTTTTTTTACAGGTAATTACACATGGTTAACCCAATCAAGTACTGCCTTTGTAGTTGTTGCTCTAGCTGCTACTTGGAAAAATTTAGGTTATAATATTGTTTTTTATTTAACTGCTTTAAGAAATGTTCCAACAGATTCTCTTGAAGCTGCCGCTATTGATGGGGCAGGTCCTTTTAAAAGATTTTTTAAAATTACATTTGCTTTTATATCACCTACAACATTCTTCTTATTAGTTATGAATACAACATACGCATATTTTGCTTCATTCGGATTAATCGATGTATTAACAGAAGGTGGACCTGTAGATTCTACAAATATCTTGATTTATCAACTATATAAAGACTTCTTTGTAAATTCAAGAATTGGTTATGCTGCTGCAGAAAGCTTAGTTTTATTCTGTATTGTCGTTCTCATAACTGTAGTTCAATTTAGAACAACAGGTAAGAAAGTTCATTATCAATAGGAGTAAACAATGATTGTTAAAAAAAGAGAAATAGTTACATTTCATGTACTTTCAATATTATCAGTATTTATTATTTGTCTTCCAGTAATTTTAGCTTTAATAATAAGCTCACAAACAGAAGTTCAAGTATTATCTAATCCTCCAAAATTAACTTTTTCTAATAACTGGGTTGAAAATTATACTACAGCTTGGAATCGTGTTGACTTAGGTCGAATGATGTTTAACTCAGCATTTATTGCAGTGATGGTAACAATAGGTAAAATTATTATGAGTTTATTAGCTGCTTTTGCATTTACTCACTTTAATTTTAAAGGTAAAAATATATTATTTTTTGTTATTATTGTTACTTTATTATTACCTGTTCCAGTTAGAATTGTAGCATTATTTGATGTTGTTAGAAGTTTTGATTGGATAAATACTTATGCCGGGCTTATCGTTCCATTCTGGGCTAGTGCAACAGGAACTTTCTTATTTATTCAAAGATTTAGGACTATTCCATCTGAATTAGTTGATGCCTCAAAAATAGATGGATGTAGACCAATGCAGTATTTCTTTAGAGTTTTAATTCCTCTTACAAAAAATACTATTGGAGCTCTTGTTGTAATTGAATTTATTTACATATGGAACCAATACTTATGGCCATTGATGGCAACAAATACCGATAATATGAGAGTTGTTCAAATTGGTATTAAGATGTTGATGAATGCCGAATCTTCAAATAACTGGGGTGTTATTATGGCAGGTGTTATTATTACAATTATTCCACCACTAGCTATATTCTTCATTTTACAAGAAAGCTTTATGAAAGGTTTTGCACTTCAAAGTCAAAAGTAAAATTATATTATTAAAATGCCGTTGTATTAATTAAAAAATAATAACGGCATTTTGTTTTATATATTTTTTGATATAAGTTAATTAACTTAAGCTAAGAAATATTTTTATAATAGTTTTTAAAAATTTTGCTTAAAAAACATATCAATTTTTTAATTATATTATTTCATCCTTTTCTAAGTGATTTTTTTGTTTGCTAAAGAGGAAATTTAGCACTTATTTTAATCATAGCACCTAATAAAACCATAAAAGAATCATTATGTCCTAATATTTCGTTCCAACTTTCTAAGGCCTGATCTTCTGGATCAAAAAATGAAGTTACTTTATTTTCAGCTGTATAGATAGGGAAATTAACTGCAATAGAAGCTAATACATTATCTTTTGTACCTTCTTCATAATTGCAACCTATTTCGAGATATGGTCCAATAGTGAAACCTGTATAATGTGAATTAACTCCGTCATAATCAAATTGAATAAAAGCATCCCCTGAAACACCTACATCTAAAAAGAAAGCTTTATAATCAATAATGCTATAATCAATGATTCCATGAAGACAAAAGGATTCAAAGAAATCCAGAGCTTTATAATTTTCAGCAAATTCAAGACCTGCAAGAATAGGTACTAATGGATATCCTATACCAGCTTTTACTTCTATTTTATCTGTTTTTTGACTAAGAGAGAATCCGATATCAGAGCCAGTCATATCAAGACTGTAGTAGTAATTAGTCTTAGCAAATAGAGATAAGTTTAATAGTGATATCATAAATAAGATTAATATAAATTTTTTCATAGTTTTTCTTTTTTTTAGTAATATTATTTAAATCTATATATTATAACGGTATTTTAAAGTTTAATTTATAAACCATCATTGCCATATAGAATATTGAATCATTATGGCCTATTATTGGATTCCAATCATCAACTTCACCACCATCCCAAAAATCAGTTTGTTTATTTTCTCTTATAGTTAATGGAAGATTAACACTAAATGAAGCATCTAGTTGATTTGTTTTGTTTTCATGAAATGAATATCCCAATTCTAAATAAGGTCCAATCATAAAACAAGTATAGTGTGAATTTTCACCAGTAAAATCAAATTGAACAAAAGCATCTCCTGCTAAACCAAAGTCTAGAAAGAATGAATTGTAATTAATTAAATTATAGTCTACTACTCCATGCAAGCAAATAGATTCAAATAAATCTTGAGTTGAATATTCATCAGTAAATCCTACCCCTTGGATTATAGAGAAGAGTGGATATCCTATAGTTGCTTTTGCTTCAATTTTGTCAGTTCTTTGACTAAAAGATATTCCTATATCATTCATATTTATATCTATTCCTGTATAATATGTTGTTTCAGCATATAATGAAAGGTTAATAGTTAAGATGGCCAAAATGATAAATATATTCTTCTTCATAATATGATTAGTCTAACAATATCTTTGCTGTTTGTAAATGAAATGAATAAATTATATATTTAGTTAACTTAAATACAATTATTCTTCAAAAATAATGTTTTGATTTTTATAGTGAAAATATAATAATCTTATAGTTCGTTGTTAAAAATTGAAAAATTAAACGAAAATGATGATTCGTTGTATAAATGTTATATATGGAACAACGAATAGTCTTATTCGTTGCAAATAACACAATTTAAAGAAATAATTAAAGCATGAAAAAGAGAATAAAAAATTAGAATTTAAAGACAAATTTCAAATACTTTCTTAAAAACTGTTAGTGCCTTTTCTAATTATGGAGATGGGCGCATTATATTTGGTGTAAATGATTTAGGTGAAATTGTTGGTTTAGATGGAGATTTAAATAACGCACGAAAAAAAATAGAAAATAAAATAAATGATTTAATAATACCACAACCTATATATTATTTAATTGAAAATGAAAAAGATAAAACTATTATCTTACAAGTTAAACAAGGTAAAGATGTTCCTTATTTTTATAATAATAATGCTTATAGAAGGAATGATACCTCTACAATAAAAGTTGATATTCCAGAATTAAAAAGATTGATATTAAAAGGTCAAAATATTGATTACGATTCACTTACTTCAAGAAATCAAAGTTTATCATTTGAAATATTAGAAAAGAAATTGAAAGAAAAGTTAAGTATTTCAAAAATAACAAAGGATATTTTGATTTCATTTGGATTATATTCTAATAATATAGGTTTTAATAACGCGGCTGAACTTGTATCTGATATAAATAGTTCTCAATCTATTGATATAGTACGTTTTGGAAAAGATATAAATGAAATTTTAGATAGAGAAATATATAAAAGTATATCAATTATAGAACAATTTGATAAATCAGTTGAATTGTTTAGAAAATATTATCAAAAAGAAGTCATTGTTGGGATTGCAAGAAAAAAAGTAGAAATGATACCAGAAAAAGCTTTTAGAGAAGCTTTAGCAAATGCGTTAGTACATAGAGTCTGGGATATTAAATAAACTAATAGATTTTGATTTGATAAGAAAGGAAGGAAAAGGGAAGAATACAAAATATAAAATAAATCAATAATTAACAAATTGTCATTAATTGCCAATATCTTGGCGTAATCTGCCTAACGATATTCCCTGTTATGGTGTTATCTTAAAACTATCTTAAAGAGATAAACGAAATTTAAATATAACATAAAGGAAAAAATTATGAGTAGAAAAAGTTTAATTAAAGCAGATGCAAGAGATTTAGCAAAGAACTTAAAAGGTAAAGTTTACATTGTAACAGGTGCAAATTCAGGTGTTGGACTAGAAACAACAAGACAATTAGTAAAACAAGGTGGCCATGTTGTAATGGCATGTAGACGTCAAGAAGCTGCAGAAAAAGAAGCAAAAAGTTTTGAAGGCTTAAAAGGTAGTTATGATGTTATAAGAATGGATTTATCAGATTTACAATCAATTAGAGATTTTGTTAAAGAATTTAAATCCAAATATGATAGATTAGATGGACTTGATTGTAATGCTGGCTTAGTTGTTATGGATAATGAAGTACATAGAACTAAAGATGGATTAGAGAGAACAATTGGTGTTAGTTATTTTGGACACTTCTTATTAACAGAATTATTATTAGATGTCTTAAAGAAAACTCAAGATTCAAGAATTGTTATTTTATCTTCTGTTGTGCATGCAGGTAGTAAAAAAAATAGATATGATATGCACTTTGAAGATTTGAACTATGAAAGCAGAAAGTTTAATAACTTTGCAGCATATGGTGAAGCAAAAGTAGCTAATGTACTTTATGCCTTGGAATTAGCAGATAGATTAAAAAAGACAAGTGTTTCATCATTCTCAGTTCACCCTGGTTGGGCAAGATCTAACTTCGGTAGTGGTGGTGGGGCTATGATGAAAGTAGCTAATGTATTAATGAAACCCTTTATGCCTTTTATATCTGATAGTAGTGAAGATGCATCTCAAACCTCCCTTCATTGTTTACTATCTGATGATGCTCCTAAATTCTCAGGTGAATATTTTAGTCAAAGTAGTATTTTATATAGTGATAAAGAATGTCGTAAAGGTGGATGGCCAATGAAGAGTCCTAATCCAAATGCAAGAGATATTAATAAAGCAAAAAAACTTGTTAAAATATCTTATGGTATAGTAGGATTAAATAAGTAGGAGTGATTATTAATGACTATCAAAAGAAGATTCATAATAGATAAGAGCTTACCTTTAATGTTTGCTTACTTACACATTAATGAGCAACAAGTATTGAGTAAAGCTAATCTTCCAATAGATTTATTTACAAAAGCAACAATTAGCTTAGGTGCGGATGAATATTATAGATTATGGATTGCAATGTTAGAGTGTTATGATTCAGAAGTTCCAATTCCTCTATTAATTGAAAAAATACCAATACATGCTGCAATGAATGTGCCTATAATGGCAGCCCTATGTGCAGCAGATATGATAACATTCGCAGAGAGAATTAAAAAATATAAACCATTGATTGGACCTTTATTAATTGAAAATACATTAATTGATGATTCTTTTTCAATCGAGATAAAGGGTTTAAATGATGAAGTTAAATTGCACCCGACAGTAGTTCAAATAGAAACCATCTTTTTTACTAAAATGATTCGATATGCTACAAATAAAGAAGTAATACCTTTGTCAATTGAAACAATTGAGCCAATAACCGATCAAGCTTTTGTTGATTACTTTAAAATGATTCCAACTAAAGGTGAGAAAAATATTATCACTTTTAGTTTAGAGGATTCACAACATCCTTTTGAAATACACGATGAAGTTGTATGGCAATATCTAGAACCTCAATTACAAAAAAGACTTGATGAATTAGAACGTGATTCATCATTTAGCGCAAGAGTTAGATCTTCTCTTATGGAATTACTTCCAATGGGTAAAAGTACTATAGGTGATGTAGCAGATAAATTATGTATGAGCACTAGAACTTTACAAAGAAGATTGAAAGCTGAAGATACTACTTTTCAGCAACAACTCAATCATAGTAGAGAGTTATTAGCAAAACATTATTTATTAACTTCTGAATTATCAGTTTCAGAGATTGGATTCTTATTAGGATTTGATGAACCAAGTTCTTTTACTAGAGCCTTTAGTCTATGGACAGGTAACTCTCCAGAAAGTTTTAGACTTAAAGAAGTAAAGTTTACAAATTTTTGCAAACTTTAAGTAAATAGTTCACAAAATATTGTAAAGAATAAGTAAATAGTTTGCAAAAATTTGTAAACTATTTGACTTGTTTAATATTTAATTGTATACTTTAGTTATGAATGATATTTTAAATTTAATAATTGCTCAAAACCAAAACAATATTAAAAGTCCATATACTATTGTTCCACGTGATATTGAAATACTCCCTATTGAAAGGAAAGCTACAGTAATAATGGGTATTAGAAGATGTGGGAAAAAAACATGGCAACATGAAAAAATGGAAGCATTAATCAATTCAGGAGTATCTCCTCAAAATATATGCAATATTGATTTTTCTGATGATCGATTAAATTTTTTAAGATTGGAAGATTCTTCTCCTTCTATCATTGCTGATACGTATTATAGTATGTATCCCAATAATCATAATGAAAAGGTTTATTTCTTTTTTGATGAAATTCAATATGTGAATTTATGGGGAAGTTTTATCAATAGGCTCCAATTAACAGAAAATTGTGAAGTTTATATTACTGGTTCTTCAGCAAAATTATTATCAAAAGAAATTGCAACTGAAGCTGGGGGAAGAACCTTTTCATGGGAAATGTTCCCATTTTCATTTAGAGAATTTTTACGTTCAAAAAAAATAAATACAATAATTAATGATATAAAAAATCGTGATAAAATTATTAATGCATTTGATGAATATTTGAAAGAAGGTGGAATGCCAGAAAGTTTAATTTTACCAAAAGAATCAATGGCTGTAAAATATTTTCAAGATTTAGTAAATGATGTTATAACTCGAGATCTTATTCTAAGATATAATATTTCAAATCCAGTTCAATTAAATAGATTAACTCAAATTTTGTTAAATAATTATTCTCGTCTATTTACAGTAAATAAATTAAAACAAAGATTAGCTGGTGAAAGGTTAAGCTTATCTCCAAAACTAATATCAGAGTACATTGATAAACTAATTGATTGTTATTTAATTTATACAGTTCCTTTACGAACTTATAATATGGCAAAACAATCTAATAATCCAAAGAAAGTTTATATTGTTGATCATGCTCTAGCTCAAAGTATGAATCAATCAACTTCTATTAATTACGGTCTTATTTTAGAAAATATTGTCTTTATGTATTTAAGAAGGCGAATGGAAAATATATTTTATTATAAAACACAAAAAGGTGATGAAATAGATTTTGCAGTTGGACCTGATTCTGATATCAAGTTAATTCAAGTAAGTTGGGATATAAATGCTAATGAACAAACTAGAAAGAGAGAAATAAAAGCATTATTTGCTGGAATGAGGGAGTTAAATATTTCTGAATCATGGATTATTACAGCATATAACAATGAGGAAATAAAAGAAAAAGATACAGGTAACATCATTCATGTAGTATCTGCTTATTCGTGGTTATTAGAATAAGAAATTATAACAAAAAAGTGCAATGATAGCAAAATATAGCAATCATTGCATTTTTTTATGCATTATTTAATATCATATTTCTATATACGCTAGGAAATATCTAACTGATAATTTGGTTATAACAAATTAAGGAGTTAGAAAAATGAAAAAAAGATTATATTCATTTATAGGTGTGATGTTGCTATGTTCAATGTCTGTTTTTGCACAAGGTGCACAAGAGAGTGGAGCTGAAAAAAGTGTAGCAGGCTTTGTATGGTACAACTATGGTGATACATTTATTACAGCTGCTAGAAATTCTGTAGATACTGCTGCAGAAACAGGCAATATTGATATTTTATCTACTGATAGTCAATTTGATATTGCTATTCAAGCAAACAATATTAATACATTATTTGCTAAACAAGTAGATTATATTTGTATCAATAATATTAGTCCTAACGATAGTGCATCAATGATTGATAAAGCAAGAGCTCAAGATATTCCAATTTTATTTATCAACTGTACAAGTCCTACAGAAGATGAATTAAATTCTTATGATAAAGTTTATCATATCTCATCTGCTGCTGAACAATCAGGTTGGATTCAGGGTGATGCAGTATCAAAATATTGGAAAGCAAATCCTGCTAAAGCAGATAGAAACGGAAACGGTAAACTTGATTATGTAATGCTTGTAGGTATGCAAGGTAACTATGATTCACAAATGAGAACAGAAAAATCAATTGAAAGAGTTATTGATAATGGTATTGAAGTTAATTGTTTATCAGAAATGCTATGTAACTGGCAAAGAGGTGAAGCAATGAACCAAGTAGCTTCTATCTTAGCAGCTCAAGGTAATGATATTGATGCAATTTTTGCTAACAATGATGATATGGCATTAGGTGCTATTGAAGCATTAAAAGCTTCTGGTTATTTCGAAAATGGAAAATATATTCCAGTAGTTGGTGTTGATGCAACTAAAGTTGGTGTAAGTGCTCTTGAAGAAGGTACTCTATTAGCTACAAGTTTAAATAACCCAGTAACTTTAGGTAATACAACATATAAAATCTTATCTCTTTTAGAAGAAGGTAAAGAAATTACTTCTGAAACAGTTGGTAAATCAATGACAGGTAAACATGTTTGGTTAGATTATGTTGCAATTACAAAAGATAACGTTGCAGACGCTGCTTATTAATCCAAGATAAATGAAAGTTAATATAGAAGCCCAATTGGGCTTCTATATATCGGGAGGTAAACATGACTCCAATCTTGGAGATTAGTAATATTAGTAAATCATTTCCAGGTGTTAAAGCTCTTGATGAAGTTTCAATGACAGTTGAAAAAGGTCAAGTTCATGCAGTAATGGGGGAAAATGGAGCTGGTAAATCTACTTTGATGAAATGTATATTTGGATTATATACTCCAGATCATGGAAAAATATTATTAGAAGGACAACCTTGTAATTTTACTCATACTATAGAAGCTTTGCATAGTGGAATATCGATGATACATCAAGAACTTCAAAATATACCAACACAAAATGTAATGGAAAATATATGGATTGGAAGAATACCATATAAAGGAAAAAGACATTTTAGATGGGTTGATGAAGATAAAATGTATCAAGATACAGTTAATTTATTTAAAACTTTAGATTTAGATATTAATCCTAAAGCATTAATAAAAGATTTAAGTGTTTCAACTTGTCAATTAATTGAGATAGCAAGAGCAGTTTCCTATAATTCAAAGTTAATAATAATGGATGAACCTACATCCTCATTAACTGAAAATGAATCTAAATTATTGTTTAATATTATTAAAAAACTGGTGAAACAAGGTGTTTCTATTTTATATATTTCTCATAAATTAGAAGAAGTCCTAAATTTATCTCATCATGTAACGGTATTAAGAGATGGTCAACTTGTTGGAAATTATGAAACAAGAAAAATTGATTCTCAATTTTTAGTAAATAAAATGGTAGGACGTGAAATTGTAGATAGATTTCCAGCTAAAGAGAAAAATCATAAGTTAGGTAAAATTCATCTAAAAGTTACTGATTTTACTTCTGCTGATAATCATTCATTTAAGAATGTTTCATTTGAAGTTAGAAAAGGTGAAATCTTAGGTATTGGTGGATTAGTAGGGGCTGGAAGAACTGAATTAATGGAATCTATATTTGGACTTCGCCCTATAAAAAAAGGTTCAATTGAAATAGATGGGAATCCAGTATCAATTCATTCATCAAGAGATGCCATTAGAAATGGTTTAACGCTACTTACTGAAGAGAGAGCTAAAACCGGGATTATTTCTAAAGCTTCAATATTAGATAACATGATGATAGTAAAACAAAGATATTTTATTGAAGAATATAAGAAGCATCAAGTTTTTTTAGATGATAAGAAAAGACGTGAAGATACAAAATCTTATGTTGATAGTCTTTCAATTAAAACTCCAACAATAGATACAAATATTAGCAATTTATCAGGAGGTAATCAGCAAAAAGTGCTTCTTGGTAGATGGCTTATGGTAACACCAGATATCATGATTTTAGATGAACCTACAAGAGGTATTGATGTTGGAGCTAAATTTGAAATCTATTCAATAATGAGAGAACTTTCTTCTCAAGGTAAAACAATAATTATGATAAGTAGTGAAATGCCAGAGCTTATGGGCATGTCCGATAGGATTATGGTTATGTGTGAAGGTCACCTTTCTGGAATAATTGATGGAGAAAGTGCTACTGAAGAAAAAATAATGCTACTTGCTAGTAAATATGAATAAAAAAGGGATGATTAAAAATATGAGTTTATCAAATATAAATATAAAAAAGATATTAGTTGAGAAAGCATTATTTATAGTTCTATTGTTGATAATGGGATTATTAATAATAATTGAGCCTAAATTTTTCTCAATAATAGTATTTAGAGATATATTAATGCAAAGTTCTACAAGAGTTATAATTGCATTAGGGTGTATGTTTATCTTAATTGTAGCTGGGGCAGACCTTAGTGGTGGTCGTGTTGTAGGTCTTGCTGCAGTAGTTGCAGGTTCTTTAGCACAAACTGATACATTTTATAATAAATTCTTTCCCAATTTACCTCAATTACCTGTTATAATACCTGTAATAATTGCTTTATTAGTAGGTTTACTATTTGGTTTAATTAATGGCTTAATTGTAGCTAAATTAGAAGTACCTCCCTTTATTGCAACTTTAGGGGTAGCTTTAGCTGTTTATGGTATTAACTGTTTATATTTCAATTTACCACCTAATAATTCACAACCACTTGGTGGCTTTACAAAAAGTTTTTCTGCTTTAGGTGGCGGTTCTACTTTTAAAATTCCTAATATTATGATTATTGCCGGTTTATGCTTAATTGTAGTTTACATTTTTCAAAGAAAGACTTGTTTAGGTAAAGAATTATTTGCAGTAGGTGGTAATGTTGAAGCTTCTAGAGTTTCAAGAATAAATGTTGATAAAATTCTAGTATTGGCTTACTCTTTAGCAGGTACTCTTTATGCTTTGGGTGGTGTATTAGAATCTGCTAGAACAGGTAGTGCAACTAGCACTTATGGTGCTGGATACGAAATGGATGCAATTGCTTCTTGTGTAGTTGGCGGTTGTTCACTTTCTGGTGGTGTTGGTAGTGTCCCAGGTTTATTAGTTGGTGTATTGATTTTTAACGTAATTAGTTATGGTTTAACTTTTATTGGAATTAGTCCTTATTGGCAAAATGTTTTTAAAGGAATAATTATAGTTGGTGCTGTAGCTATTGATGTAAGAAAATATAAGAAATCAAAATAAATAAAATAAAAAAGGAGGGTTGATTTATGAAGATTAGAAATATATTACTAATTTTATTAATGTTTATAATTAGCTCTTCTTTTATGTCTTGTGAAAAGACAGAAATAGATAATATTAAAGAGAGTGATGAAATATATAGAGCCACATGTATTATTCCTCATAAAGATGACAAAGCTTATTGGTCAGTTATTGAAGAGGGATTAAATGATGGGGCTCGTGATAATAATATTGATTTAAAAATAGTATATCCAAGTTTAAATTATGATGTTAAGCAAATGTTAAAATTAACAAAAATGGCAATTGCTTCAAAAGTTGATTGTATAATTATTAGTGGTGTCGAAGATGAAGCTTTTTATCAAACAGTTCAAGAGGCAGTAGATAAGGGTATTTTTGTAATTTTTGTTGATACTGATATGAAGGATTTAGATAATGTTGTTTATGTTGGATCAAATAATTTTGAAGCAGGAGTTATATTTGCTCAAAATATTTCGAAAGTAAAAAATGAAAAAGCAAACATTGGAATCATTAGTGGAGATTCTTATTTTGATAATCTAAGAAAAAGATATGAAGGTATAAAAAGTATAGTTGATGATTATCAAAATATGAACATTATTGATTTAGAATATGATAAGTTTGATTATTCTACAGTTTATAAAATTTATAATGATTATATAAACAATAATGATATAGATACAATTGTATGTCTTGAAGGTACTGCAGGTATGGCTTTAAGTTCATATTTTACTACTAAACCAGATATCGATATTTTTGTCTTTGATGATACACCACAGGCCCTTGAAGGTTTAGAAAAAGATTATTTTAAGGGAATGATGATTCAGCAAAAATACTATATGGGCTATAAAGTAATTGAAGAAATTGCTTTATATAGAAAAAACAAAAATTCAGTTGCTAGAAAGATATATACTGACACTTATTTTATTGAGGATATTAGTGAAAAGAAATAGAGATACATCAATGGTAAAAAAAATCAAATTTGCTTTTTATTCTTTATCCATATTATTTATTATAAGTTTATCTTTTAGTATTTATGGATATGATAAAACAAGCTCTGGTTATAGAGATATTCTTGATTTTCAGATTGAACAAAATAACTTTTTTTTAGAAATTGATGATTTAAATAATCAACTTTCTAATGCTTATATGTTTAAACAAATAAATTCTTATTCATCAATTAATGATTTCATTTCTGATATTCAAAAAAAGAATAATCAATATAAAAATAGAACGCCCATATCTAGAGATCAACTTGATTTTTATTATTTAGTTGATTCTTTTTTAGAAAAGTCACTTGTTATTTTTAATTCTTTAAAAAGTGAAAAACTTGATATAAGAGCTGAATTTGAAGAGATGCAAGATATTTATTCTTTCATAAATGAAAGCTTCAAAAATTTATATAATCAAGAGATTGAATATATATCAATTGCACAAACTGAAATGGATTACTTTGTAAGAAATGTATTGCTTCTTAATTTTATTTTATTATTTTTATTATTAATTTTAGGAATTATTATAAATAAACAATTTACAGAAACTTCTAATAGTATGAAAGCTTTAACTGTATTTGCTAAATCAATAAAGAAAAATCCTTATTCTGATGAAAAAATAGAAATACATACTAATGATGAATTATCTTATTTCGCTACTGCTTTTAATGAAATGATCGAAACTATTCAAACTCAAATGAAAGAAAAAGAAGAAGCTTCAAAAATTCGTGAAGAATTAAAGAATGTAGAAATTGAAAGATTGAAAATAACAAGTCAACTACAGAGTAGTCAATTAAAATTATTACAATCTAGAGTCAATCCTCATTTCTTATTTAATACATTGAATATGATTAAATCTACAGCAATTAATGAGAGTTTTTCGAAAACTGCACAATTAATTGAGGCTACAGCTGAATTATATAGATATTATTTGAGCAGTCAAACTCATAAAGTTACAATTGAAGAAGAATTAGAAAATCTTAAGAATTATGAATATATTCAAAAAAATAGGTTTGGGACTCGAATTAAATTTAATTATCAAATTGATGAATCATTATTACCATTTAATATTCCTCCAATGATTTTGCAACCATTAGTTGAAAACTCAATAAGTCATGGAATAAAAAAAATAGATACAACTGGAATAATAATTATTGAAATAAAGAAAGAAATAAATAGAATATTATTAAATGTAATAGATAATGGTGTTGGCTTCTCAAAAGAACAAATTAATGAGATAACAAAGAAATGTAAAAATAAAGAAATAAGTGATAATATTGGATTAAGGAATGTTTATCAAAGATTATCTCATTATTTTAATAATGATGTATGGTTATCAATTGAAAGTGATTGGGATCAAACAATAGTATCTTTTTCTATTCCAATGACCCAGGAGAGTGAAAATTTATGCATACTATAGTAACAGCAGACGATGAAGATATTGCTAGAAAATCGCTTGAATTTTTAATTATGAGTGAGATTTATGATGTGCAATTAGTTGCTTCTGCTCAAAATGGGGCAGAGTTGATTTATATTGTAGAACAATATAACCCAGATTTAGCAATAGTTGATATAGATATGCCAATTATTAATGGAATTGAAGCTATTAAATTTTTAACTGAAAAAGGAGTGAAAACTCGCTTTATTCTTTATACAGCATATGATGACTTTAATTTTATGCAACAAGCTATAGATTTAAAAATAAGTGGATATTTATTAAAATCAGATAAAAGAGAAAAAAGTATAAATAAAATAAAAAGTATTATTAATGATATTGATAATATGAATGAGAAACAAAAAAAGATAGATTCTTTATCAAAAATGGAAGAAAAAATGATTCCAATTTTAGAAAATGAAATAATGTACTCTATCTTTTTAGATAATCCAGCAATAGATAGTTTTAATACTTGGTGTAACTTAAAGAAAGTTGAGTTTAATGGATATTATGTGATTAGTTTTATTGCTACTTCAAATAAGTTTAGTTTATTTAATGACCTTATTGAAACTCAGCAATTTACTAAAGAGAATATACAAAATAATATTTCAAATCAGTGTCATTGTATTTCCATGCTTACAAAAAACAATGGCTGTTTAGTTGTAGGTGTACCAACTCAATTACATGTTGATGTTAATAATTGGATTATTAATATAATGGATAATTTTAATAAATATTGTATAGAGAATTTTGGGCTTGAGTTGATAATAGGAATTAGTGATATGTGTGATAATTTTTCTAAAATTATGAATTCTTATCATAATAGTTTAAAAATTTTGCAAAATGTTATTAATAGTGGAGTTTATCAAAAAAATAATGAAAGTGAATTATTAATTGATAATTATAAAGTAGAAATATCAAAAGATATATTGAATATATTAATATTAGGAAATGAGAAAAAACTATTAAGTTTTCTTAACTCTATTATTCAAGAAAAAGTGGACTCTTTTTATTATTTATATGAATTGATTTGTAAAACTGCAATTAATTATCCATCAATCTCGAATTCGTTATTTTGTTCTTTATTATCAAAAAAGAATAAATTAAAAAAACATGATGATTTTAATTCCTTTAAAAAATGTTTATTAGAAGTTTTAAATTCTAATATTAATTTACTTAATAAAGATAATAATCCTTATGTTGATAGAGCGATTATATTTATCAAAGAAAACGCATTTGATAGTAATCTTTCTTTAAACTTAGTTGCTGATGAAATAGGTATTAGTCCTTTTTATTTAAGCAGATTATTAAAGAATGTATTAGGAGTGACTTTTATAAATATGTTAACTAATATGAGAATGTCAAAAGCTATTGAATTAGTTGTTGATACTCGAATGCAAGTTCAAGAAATATCTAATGCTATAGGATATCAAAATACAACGTATTTTTGCAAAGTATTTAAAAAATACACTGGAAAATCCATCAGTGAGTATCGACTTGATAAATTAAAATTAAAAAATGAAGGTTAATATGAATTACGAAAAATGTATCTTAAATTTAAGACACAATAAACAAAATATAATTGAAAATTCAATAAATATGTATATGAAATATATTCCAGAAACAAAAGAAAATGGAATTGTAGATCCTAGACAATTTAAATCGACCTTAATTGGGATGAAAAATGAACCTCTTTTATTTAAAGATAAAAAAAATATTACAAAAGAAGAATTAAATGCAATTAGAGATAGTTTTGGTTGTTTAAATGATGATTTAAGTAATAATGTTGAAGTTATAAAAACAACTTATAACAATGTAAAAGTTGAGGTTTATAAAAAAAAAGATATTCCCAATAATAATCCTGTTATAGTAAATATTCATGGAGGTGGATTTTTTGGAGGGAGTATAGATGTTGTTAGAAATTCTTGTAAATTATTAGCCGATAGAGCTTGTTCAACAGTTGTTAGTGTTGATTATGATTTATCTCCAAATGTTAAATTCCCTCATGCTTTAAATCAATGTACTTCTGTTATTGATTATTTAGTAGATAATAATGAGACTCTTAAAATTAATCCTAACAAATTAGTTGTTATGGGAGATAGTGCTGGTGGAAATTTAGCTGCAGCTTGTTGTCTATCAAAAGAAAAAATAGCTTTGCAAGTATTGCTTTATCCTTTATTAAAGCTAAAATCTGAGGATACTGATTTTTGCGATTATATTTTTGATATTACTGAGGAATATAAAGATGTCCAAATGAATTTAATTAATGGAATTAAAGATATTAATGATGTTTGTATTTATTCATATATCAATAATGAAAATGATGTTAAAAATGAATTAGTTTCTCCTATATTAACTAAAGATTATAGCTCATTTCCAATGACGCTTTTGATTTCTCCTGAATATGATTATTTAAGATTTCAAGCAGAAGAATTTGCTAAAAAATTAGAAGAAAATGGTGTGGATAATATTTTATATCGTTATAAAGGTATGGGACATGCTTTTTATGAACATCTTGGAGAATTTCCTCAAGCTGAAGATTGTATTAATGAAATAGCTGAAGCTATTATGTCTTTATAATTTTAAAAATCTCTTGACTAAAGTATCTTGATATTGTATTAATTTGTTATTATATGAGTATATATTAATATTCTGATTTATTAATATATAATTTGAATAATGGAGCAATGATAAATGAAAAGGTTTTGCTATTGTAAATGGAGTGGGTTTTAATCTCTTGATTTAATTAAAAATAAATTTTTTATTAATATGGAGAAAACTTATGGAAATTTTACAAAATATATTATTGGCTGGATGGCAAGCTTTAGTAGATTATTTAACTTTAAGCAGAATAATAATGCTTACAATTGCTTTTTTCTTATCAGGAGCAATTTCACAGTTCATGTCTCAAGGTGCTGTAATGAAATACTTCGGTCCTAATGCAAATAAAGGGTTATCCTATTTAATGGCATCTGTATCAGGTGCAATCTTAGCTGTTTGTTCATGTTCAGTTTTACCAATGTTTGCAAGTATTAGAAAGAAGGGCGCAGGTATTGGACCAGCTGTTACATTTTTATTTGCAGGTCCTGCTATTAACATTTTAGCAATAACATTTACTTTTAGCTTAATCAGTGTAGATATTGGTTTTGTAAGAGTAATAGGTGCAATAGTACTATCAATTATTATTGGTTATACAATGTATCTTATATATAATAAAAGTGAAGTTGTTGATGGAAATGATGCAATGTTTAATTTTGAAGATGAAAGCGAAAGAAAACCATGGCAAAATATACTATTCTTTATAACTTTAATCGCTATTTTAGTCTCAGGTGTTAAACATTATGTATTAACTATAATATTTGCTTTAGCTTTAATAATTCAATTAGCTATATTTTTTGATAAAGATGAATTAAAAGATTGGTGTAAAGAGACATGGTCATTAGCTAAAAAAATTGTCCCATTATTTATTATTGGTGTATTTTTAGCTGGTATGATTCAAGCTCTTATTCCACCTGAATTTATGGTTAAATTTGTGGGGAATAACTCTTTTGGTGCAAATATTATTGCTGCTATATTTGGAGCATTTATGTATTTTGCAACTTTAACAGAAGTTCCTATTGTAAATAGTTTTATGGCACTTGGTATGATTAAAGGTCCTGCTACTGCATTATTACTTGCAGGTCCATCTTTAAGTTTACCTAATATGATTACAATTGGAAGATTAATGGGATTCAAAAAAACTCTCACATATGTAAGTTTAGTAATTGTACTTTCAGCATTAATTGCAATGTGTGCTGGTGCATTTATATATAATTAAAATAAATAATTAAGAGGATAAAATTATGGTAATTAAAGTTTTAGGTTCAGGCTGTGCAAAATGTAAAAAACTAGAGGCTAATGCAAAGCAAGCTGTAAGTGAGCTTGGTATTGATGTAACTATTGAAAAAGTTCAAGATATTCAAGATATCGTAGAATATGGTGTTATGAGAACTCCTGCTTTAGTTGTTGATGAAAAAGTTGCAGTTATGGGTAGCGTTCCATCTGCAGAAGATATTAAAAAATATCTATAATTAATAATTATTATATGTAGAACCACAAGATGAGCTTGTGGTTCATTTATATATTTTAAGTGCCATAACTTAAATTAATTGAATAATCTATCATATCTATTGTTTATAATAGAGGTATATTTTTCTTTATATTCTTCATCTAATAAAGATTGACTAATTGTTTCAATAATTAAGGGATATTTTTTTTCAAAGTTATCAAAGATTTTATTTGTCTGTATTTGAGATAAATAATATTTATTTGCTAAATTAATAAAGTTTGTCCTTTTTAGTTTACGTTTTTTTCCTTCAATACTTAAGGCTGTTTCCTCATCATCATTAATTATAATTATTGTATTAATTAAATCATAAAAAGGGGTTAATTGATATTTCCCTTTATTTTTATACAAAGAAAAATTTTTTAAATGCATATCAGAATTTCCTACTATAAAGCTAAATACCTGAATCCGTATAGAATACAA
>NPIF01002242.1_pt1 | contig 98342 bp, 80 predicted proteins | sample 8637461 | NCBI WGS metagenome assembly NPIF01 (sample SAMN07420641, study PRJNA396082) | bioreactor metagenome | isolation source: sample BR12 brine-fed electro-methanogenic bioreactor BR | place: Japan: Kochi | collected 2016-12-09 | reverse complement strand
GAGCATATCGCCTATGCTGCATAGTCGATATAAATTTCCGCCGGGTTAATAACAATACCATCGGAGCGCAACATGACCCGACTCTATCGGCTTGATGCCGGCCCTCACCCTCCATGTCTGAATGACCGTTCATATCGTCATCGCCTGAACCTTTACGGTGCACTGGGCACAACTGTAGCGCACACATTGTTGCTGCAGCCGAGATGTGAATGGACAACCTCCTTTTGAATCAGAAAGTATTTCTGATTTAGAAACAGAAAACAGGTTTTTCTCACAAAACAATACGAAAAATGCCTGACTTGACCCAGCCTTCACTTTAAGTGGCATGGGATCTGCTATAGCTTTGGGTACTTTCATGGCCCGAAACAATGCAATATGGCTCGGCAGTGAATTCAGGACTCAAACCTTGAAGTCGGTACCGACCACTTCAGATTTACAACACGGAGACATCTTACGATGGCTGCAATCGAATCGTTTATTTCGGCAATTAACGGGGTCGTCTGGGGCCCCATGATGCTGGTGCTTATCCTCGGGGTAGGCCTGTTTCTTTCAATCGGCTTGAAACTGATGCCTATCCTCAGGATCGGCACCGGTTTCCGGCTGCTCTGGGGCGGGCGGACTGCCAGCGCCGGTGACGAAAAAGAAGGCGAAATTCCACCCTTTCAGGCACTGATGACCGCCATGTCAGCCACAGTGGGCACTGGTAATATCGCCGGGGTTGCAACGGCAATATTCCTGGGCGGGCCGGGTGCACTGTTCTGGATGTGGATAACAGCCCTGATCGGCATGGCAACCAAGTATTCCGAGGCTGTTCTGGCGGTCAAGTACCGTGAAACCGATGAAAAGGGCCAACATGTCGGCGGCCCCATGTATTACATCAAGAATGGCTTAGGCAAAAAATGGGCATGGATGGGCGTAGCCTTTGCCATTTTTGGCGCCGCGGCAGGTTTCGGTATCGGCAATACCGTGCAGTCCAACTCGGTCGCCGATGTACTGCATGCCAACTTCAGCATTCCCACCTGGATCAGCGGACTGGTGATGATGATTCTGGTGGGTGCCGTCATATTGGGTGGTATCAAGCGTATCGGCCATGTAGCCGGGGCACTGGTACCTTTCATGGCGCTCTCCTATCTGATCGCCGGACTGATCGTACTGGCGATCAATGCCCACCTTCTGCCACAGGCACTGGATCTGATCTTCACCCACGCCTTTTCCCCTGTTGCCGCGCAGGGTGGTTTTGCCGGGGCAGCCGTATGGGCCGCCATCCGCTTTGGTGTCGCCCGAGGCGTGTTCTCCAATGAAGCAGGCCTGGGCTCAGCCCCCATCGCGCACGCAGCTGCCCAGACCAACGACCCGGTGCGCCAAGGGCTGATCGCAATGTTGGGCACCTTCCTCGACACGCTTGTGATCTGCACCATCACCGGCCTGGTGATCGTCAGCTCCGGCGCCTGGACCGGCGGCGAATCCGGTGCAGCCTTGACCAGCCAGGCCTTTGCAACTGCCCTGCCCGGCTTGGGTAACTACCTGGTCGCCATTGCGTTGGCCATCTTCGCCTTTACCACCATTATCGGCTGGTCATTCTACGGTGAACGCTGCGTAGAGTTTCTGTTCGGCATCAAGGCGATCACTCCCTACCGCGTCCTCTGGATTCTGGCGATTCCACTGGGCGCAACGCTGAGCCTGGATTTCGTCTGGCTGGTTGCCGATACCCTCAACGCCATGATGGCGATCCCCAACCTGGTCGCACTCGCTCTTCTGAGCCCGGTGGTGTTCAAGTTGACGCAAGAGTACTTCAACCGCAACTGATCCAGCACTGAACAAAAACGGGAGCCATTGTGGCTCCCTTTTTTTGTTCAGCTTCAGCCCGCAGCAACAGGATTTATATCAACACGCAGAAATGATGTCAGGATCTAACCGTAAATGGAGTTTTTCATCCACACTTCAGCTGAGGGATGACAGAATAATCCGATACCTCAAACGGAGCCATGCATGAGCATACCGAACAAACTGGGTGGCCTGATCCGACAAAGCGGTCTGACTGACTGGCCCGAACAGCTGAAGATGAGCGTCGAACGCGGCATGGAACAACGTGTCCGTCTGGCCGTCACGGGATTGAGCCGCAGCGGCAAAACCGTCTTCATAAGCGCCCTGGCTCGCCACCTGCTGCAAAGTGAGCAGGGGCGCTCACTGCCGTTTTTTGCTGCGGCTTCCGAAGGCAGAATTGTCGCTACCCGTGACGTGAGCACGGAATCTCCCAGCCCATTTCCGCTGCAACAAAGCCTCGCGGGGCTTCAAGCCTCTCCACCGCATTGGCCGGATTCGACCGAAGCACTGTCGGAGATCCGGCTGGCACTGCGCTATCGCCGCAAACCGGGGCTGGGGCGCGCATTGGGCGAGTACTCCACACTCTATCTGGACCTGATCGATTACCCCGGCGAATGGCTGCTCGACCTGCCCATGCTGACACTCAGTTTCGAGCAGTGGTGCAAACAGCAGCAGGCCCTGTTTGCCTCGACTCCACGCACAGAAGTGGCTGCTGACTGGATCGCTCAGCAGCGCGGGATCGACTGGCTGGCTCCAGCTCCGGAGGGCCTGCGGCAGCAACTGACTGAACGCTACCGATCCCTGTTGCAGCAGCTGCGTGAACCGCCATACAACCTGAGCCTGCTGCAGCCCGGGCGTCTGCTTATGCCGGCTGAACTGGAAGGCAGCCCATTGCTTGACCTGTTTCCGATTATCCAGAACTGGCCCGAAGCACCCGAAAACGCGGATACAAACAGCCTGTTTACACAACTGCAACGGGCCTACAACGATTACTGTGAGCAGGTCGTCCGTCCTTTCTACCGAAACCACTTTCGATACTTTGATCGTCAAATCGTGCTGGTCGATTGCCTGAAAACCCTCAACAGCGGCGAGCCCTGTTTCAACGACATGCAACTGGCCCTGACCACCCTGCTGCACAGTTTTCAGTATGGCCGCAACAGCCTGTTTCGACGCCTGTTTCGCCCGCGTATCAATCGCGTCCTGTTCGCCGCCACCAAGGCCGACCATGTTACGGCCAATCAGCACCACAACCTGGACCAGTTCCTGCGCCTGATGATTGAAGCCGCTCAACGCGAGATTCGGTTTGAACAGGTCGAAACCCGATGCCTTGCCCTCTCATCCCTGCGTGCCACTGAAGCCGCGCAAGCACGACTGGATGGCCAGCACCTTTCCTGTCTGCGCGGTCATCGCAAGGACACAGGCGAAGAGATTGCCCTTTTCCCCGGCGAAGTGCCCACTGAGTTGCCTCGCGCCGAAGATTGGAACAGTGACCGCTTCCGCTTTGTCGACTTTGCACCACGTCCATTACCTGCAGGCACTTTGAGGCCCGAGCACCATATCCGCCTTGACCAGGCGATCGAATACCTGTTGGGAGACCTGTTCTGATGCGTGATACACCTAAATGGCAACGTCCAATCGAGCTACCGCCCGAGGCGATGGCAGCCGATCCAGCCGAACATCCCCCGCACCAGCCAGCCCGAGATATCCCGCTGGACAAAACCCAGACTGTTGAAGATGACACCTCTTTGGAACTACCTCCCTCGCCGCATCAGAGCAATGTACGCAGTAGAGGTTGGTTAGTGCCCCTGTTGGGAACGTTGGTCGTTTTGGCCATCGGTGCCGAGTTGTACCGACTGATCAGCTGGAGCATATCCATTCACCCCCTGCTGGGCGGTGCCTTCAGCCTGCTGACGCTGCTACTGATGCTAGTGGTCGGTATCGAAATCAGGCGAGGCCTCAGTGGCAGCCGCCAATTGCGACAGGTACAAGGTCTGCAGCAACAGGCTGAAGCCCTGTTGCAACAGACCAGTCATGGCGACAGCACAGCACTGCTGCATCAACTGGAGCAGCGCTACCACCACACGGCGCTGAAGAACGAGTTACAAGGTGCCATCACACAGCTCGACAGCAGCTACAACGACCGGGAGATTATTCAGTACCTGAGCCGACATGCCCTGAATCAAGCCGACCGCACCGCCCAGCGCTGCGTTCAACGCTACAGTGTGGAATCGGGTGTCATGGTCGCACTGAGCCCCTGGGCCAGTTTCGATATGCTGCTGGTCGCCTGGCGCAACCTGCGCATGATTCGTGAAATCGCCACGGTGTATGGCATCGCGCCGGGGCTACTGACCCAAGGCAAATTACTGAAGCAGGTTCTGCAAAACCTGGCATTTGCCGGCGCCAGTGAAGTGGCAATGGATGCAGGCTCTGCGCTGTTGGGCAGCTCATTGACATCAAGCCTGTCAGCAAGGGCCGGGCAAGGGATAGGCGCTGGCCTCTTTACCGCTCGGACCGGCCTGATGACCATCAAGCTCTGCCGGCCCCTGCCTGAACCCGACCGGCCAAAAAACATGCTGCAGCAGATTGCCAAAGGCATTGTACACAGATTGACAAGCGGCAAGCCGGAGACCGGTACGGACCGAAAATGATGAGCGTTTGAAAAGAGATAAAACAGATGATGGGGGCGGCTCCACCAGCCACATCCCGGCACACGAGTCGACCGCTGTGGCTGCTCCCTTCCGGGCCTGACCAGGTTCACGGTGTATCGTTGCGAGAGGACCAGCAGAACCGCCATAACGCGGCATTATGCCCTGTCTCAAAAGACAGGCGCGCAGTATAAGCATCCGTGACCAGGATTGCAAACGCCCCCGCCCCCGATCAAGGCACCACAACGCGCACGGCCAGACCGATCAGCACCACACCGGTCAACTGCTCTACCCGCTTAAGGTGGCGCCGCAGCCAGGCCAGCAGGTGCGACTGGGAAAACAGCAAAGCCACCAGCGAATACCAGAGGCCATCTACAACGGTTGCCGTTGCCACCATCAGCAACTGGTCACTAAGCGTCTGATCTGCAGTAACGAACTGAGAGAACAGCGCAGTAAAGAACACAGCCAGCTTGGGGTTCAGCAGCGAAATCAGTGCTCCCGACCGGGCCGCCTGCCACAGGCTGTCGCGTGCGCCCTGCTCGGCCTGTAGCCCCGGCGCCGATGCATGACGCAGGGCATTGAACCCCAACCAAACCAGATAGGCAGCCCCCAGCCAGGTCAGAATCTGATAGAGGGTTTCATGACGGCTTACAAGCAGCCCGAGCCCCCACACCGTTGCCATCGCCCACAGCCCAACCCCCAGCGCATGGGCACACCCGGCAGCTATGCCATGACCCCGACCGTTACTGACGGTTTGACGCAGCACCACCGCAAGGCTGGGGCCCGGCGACATCGCCCCCAGCACACAGATCAACAGCAACGAAAACCACAACATCAATGACATTACTCTCTCCTTAAAACTCCCTGATGACCCGTTCAGACCACTGTCGATCATGCCCGCCAAGGCAGACTATGCTATAGTCCTGCGCCGTTATCACCATGAATCAGGTATCCGAGGGTTCACCATGGCAGGCTCACTTCAGGACCAGCTACTCAACGCAGGCCTGGCAAACAAAAAACAGGCCAAACAAGCCAAGGATCTTAAACGCAAACAGTCGAAACAGAAACGGGGCGGTCAGGCCAGCGTCGATGAAGAACACCAGCGGCGCGAAGCCGTTGAGGCGGCACGGCTGGAAAAGGTTGAGCGCGACCGTGAACTGAACCGTCAACGTCAACAAGAGCAGGCACAAAAAGCGGCCCAGGCCGAAGTCCGCCAGCTGATCGAGACTCATCGACTGCCTTTGTCGCCCAAGGCTGAGTTGCGCTACAACTTTGTACACGGCACCACCATCCGCCATCTCTATCTTGAGCAGAAGCAGATCGACCAGCTTGCCCGCGGCCAATTGCGGATTGCCGTACTCGACAACGGCTACCACCTGATCCCGGCCGAAGTCGTTGAGCGTATCGAAACACGCCTGCAGGATGTTGTTCTGCCACGCCCTGTGGACGACACGCCTGAGCCGGATGATCCCTATGCCGATTATCAGATTCCCGACGATCTGATGTGGTAATCACTGCGAGCCTGACGCCGGTCAGGCCATGCCTCTGTCCTCATCCTGCAACAACTGCTACGCTCAGGGTCTGATTTACAGAAAATACACTTTTACGCGCATTAAAAAGTGATATATTTCATTTTTTAGCGCATAAAAATGCAGATTCTTTGAGCTTGAGCACCCCAATGCAACGCACGATTCTAGGAAAGCTCCTGAACTGGAAAGACAGGGAGACACGCAAACCTTTGCTGATTGACGGTGCCCGTCAGACCGGCAAGACCTACTTACTGGAAACACTGTTCGGGAGCATGTTTCAGCACACACTGCGTATCGATCTGCTTGAGTCCCCTGATTTGGCTGTCGCGTTTGAAGGCTCGCTTGCACCCGAAGATATTATCTCCAACCTTGAACTGCTGACCGAAAAGGCTTTCGATCCAACCACTGACCTGCTGATTCTGGACGAAATAGGCGAATGCCCAAGGGCCGTAACCTCGCTGAAATACTTTGCGGAAAAGGCCCCTCACATGTATGTGGCTGCAAGCAGTTCCAATATCGGCTTACTCAATTCTTTCCCTGTGGGCAAAGTTGAACAATACAATCTTCGTCCGTTGACTTTTCATGAGTTTCTATTGGCCTCGAATGAAACCACGTTGATCAAGGCTTTTGAAACACGAGCCAACACTGCAGCCGCACACAGCAAACTGTTTGATAAGCTGACTGATTACTACTTCACCGGTGGCATGCCGGAAGCGGTGAACTGCTGGTTCAGTTTAAAGGACAGCAGCATTCTGGAACGCACTCAGGCCGTGAGTGACATTCATCGAAATCTGGTTGCCGGTTATCAGCGCGATTTCGGGAAGTATTCTGGCAAGGTTGATACCGGCCTGATTGAAGCCGTGTTTTCCAACGTCCCCTCACAGCTATCTGCCGTTGTGGATGAATCGGTAAAGCGTTTCAAGTTCAAGGGGGTGCATGAACGAAAGTCGCGTTACAGCGAGCTGGAAGGTGCAATCTCCTGGCTGGACAAGTGTCGGCTGGTTTTAAAAAACCACCCGATAGATGGTACCCCTAAAAGCCCACTGGCGGCTTATCACAAAGACAACATAGTCAAACTCTTTCTGTTTGATGTTGGCCTGCTCAACCATATGCTGGGCGTCAATTACAAAGAGATAAAACTGCAAGGCTACGAGTACAAGGGCTTTGTTGCTGAAAACTTTGTCCAGCAGGAGCTTGTTGCACAGGGCATTGAACCTACCTTTTCATGGGGAGATGCACGCGCCGAAATCGAATTTCTGGTAACTGATGTCGAAGGTGACGTGATTCCGATCGAAGTCAAAAGCGGCAAACGCACACGCGCAAAATCACTTCAGTCCTATATAACAAAGTGTAATCCGAAAAAGACCATCAAGCTGACAGGGACTCAGGGCTCACCTGTCACTGAGCAGAAACATATAGTCCTGCCGCTCTACTACACCGAATATGTGCCAGGTGTTTACCTGAACAAATCATGAGGAAAAATAATAATGAGCACCCTGGGTGTCAGTGAACTGAACATACTGCTGGTCGAGCCTTCCGCCATGCAGCGCAAAATCATGATTCAGCAGCTACAGGATGAGCAGGTCATGGCGATCGATACCGCCGCCAACCTGCATGAGGCGCTGGAGAAGATCATGAAGGTAAAACCCGACCTGGTGATCAGTGCTTTGCACTATGACGATGGCAGCGCGGTTGAGCTGCTGGGTGCCATTCGTCGCTTACCGGAGCTGGCCGACCTGCCGTTCATGCTGGTATCGAGCGAGACCCGCAAGCCACAGCTGGAAGTGTTCAAGCAGTCTGGCGTGGTCGCCATACTGCCCAAGCCTTTTACCCGTCAGCATCTGGGATCCGCCTTGAATGCCACCCTGGATCTGCTGGGCAAGGATGAGCTGGAACTGGAGTTCTATGACGTGGAAAGCCTGCGGGTGCTGATCGTGGACGACAGCCGTATGGCACGCAAGCTGATCCATCGTGTGCTGCACAACCTGGGCATCGTACACTTGCTGGAAGCGGCGGACGGGCGCGAAGCGATCGATCTGCTGCAGCGTGAAACGGTCGATCTGGTGGTCACCGACTACAACATGCCGGAAGTGAACGGGCTGGAGCTGGCCGAGTTTATTCGCCATTCCGAGCTGCACGCTCACCTGCCGATTCTGATGGTGACCTCGGAGGCCAATGAAACCCACCTGAGTCATGTCGAGCATGCGGGTGTAAACGCGCTCACTGACAAGCCGTTTGAACCCGAAACAGTCAAACGGCTTCTGGTGCGCCTGCTGGATCAGTCAGAGTAAACGCGCGGTACACGTGGGGTCAGGCAGGTCAGCAACGTGTAGGGAATGGTATCGCACCACTGCGCCACCTCAGACACCGGCAACCGCTGCCCCCAAAGCTCTACCCGGCTGCCGATATCTGCCTGCGGGATATCGGTCAGGTCAACCGTCAGCATATCCATCGATACCCGGCCTGCCAGTGAGGTTCTGACGCCTTCGACCAGCACGGGTGTACCGTTACGGGCATGACGCGGGTAACCGTCGCCGTAGCCCATGGCCACGGTACCGATACGGCGCGGACGATCACAACTGAACGTCGCACCATAGCCCACCGTCTCACCCGCTGGCACTTCTCGCACCGCGATGATCTCGGAGCTGAGCGTCATACCGGCCCGCAGCTGATCCGCCACCGGGTTCGACTCACCAAAAGGCGTTGCTCCATAGAGCATGATGCCGGGGCGCAGCCACTGTCGGTGTGCCTCAGGCCATGCCATCACGGCAGCGGAATTCGACAGGCTTGCCCCCAGACCAAGTTGCGCCGTAACTCGATCAAAACAGCCCAGCTGGTCGCGGGTCATCGGCAATGACGGTTCATCGGAGCGGGCAAAGTGGGTCATCAGCAACACCTCACTCACCACTTCACATTGACGCAGACGCGCCAGCAGCGACTCAACCTGATCGGGTGCCACACCCAGGCGGTGCATGCCGGTATCCAGCTTGAGCCACACCGGGAAACGCGCCGGGCTGCTGAACTGCTCCAGCCAGCGCACCTGATGCTCGCTGTGCAGCGCAGGCCAGAAACCGTGCTCTGCGATCAGTGGCAATTCATCCGCGTCAAAGAAACCTTCCAGCAGAATGATCGGCTGGCGCAGCCCGGCCTCACGCAGCTCCATTGCCTCTTCTATACAGGCAACGCCAAAAGCATCAGCATCATTGGCCAATGCACGCGCCACCGGCACTGCACCGTGGCCATAGGCGTTCGCCTTGACGATGGCAGCCGCCATCGCCGTTGGCGCCTGTGCCTTGGCCAAACGGTAATTGTGAACGATCGCATCCAGATGGATATCCGCGCGCACTTTACGGCTCATGCCCTGCCCTCCACCGGCTGGCTGTCAGTCCTTCAACACCATGATCGCTTCCACTTCGATATCGGCGTCCTTGGGCAGCGCCTTGACAGCATAGGCTGCGCGGGCCGGATAGGGCTCGCTGAAGTAACGCGCCATGACTTCATTTACCTGTGCAAAATACTCAAGATCAGACAACAGGATCGTCACCTTGGCGAAATCACCCAGTGAACCACCAGCCGCTTCCGCCACGGCTTTCAGGTTTTCAAATACACGCACCGCCTGAGCCTCAAACGAGTCGGTCACCATCTCCATGGTCGCCGGATCGAGTGGAATCTGACCTGAAAGATACACGGTGTTGCCGACACGAACCGCCTGAGAGTAGGTTCCGATGGCGGCCGGAGCGTTTTCAGTGCTGATGATGCTGCGATTGGACATGTTATTTTCCTGTGCTTGATGATAAATGGAATCGGCAGACTATAGCGCAAATTGCCAGCGCTGCCAGAGAATGCTGTGTTTCAACCGGCGTAACGGTCAAGGCTCAGCCCTTCCGTTTCAATTGCCGGTGTCTGACCACAGATTATATCGGTGATATAGCGGGCAGAGCCAAGTGACATGGTCCACCCCAGCGTACCGTGGCCGGTATTCAGAAACAGCTCGGGATAACCCGTTGGGCCCAGAATCGGGGTGCCATCCGGCGTCATCGGTCGCAGCCCTGTCCACAGCTCGGCCTGCGACGGGTCCCCACTGCCACCAAAAAGGTCGTTGACTACAAATTCCACATTAGCACGCCGACTCTCGGGCGTAGACAGATCATAACCTGTCAGCTCTGCCGTTCCCCCTACACGAATGCGATCACCCAACCGGCTGACCGCAACTTTGTAGGTCTCATCCATTACCGTTGATTCCGGTGCTCTCGATGCATCCTTAATCGGGATGGTGAGCGAGAATCCCTTAACCGGGTAGATTGGCAAACGCATCCCCAAAGGCTTAAGCAATTGGGGACTGTAGCTGCCAAGCGCCACCAGATAACGATCACCCCGTACCTCACCGCCCGAAGTCTTAACGCCTTTGACTCTCCCCTGCTCGGCCTCAATAGAGTCGATGGTTGTATCAAACCTGAACTCTACCCCCAACGCTTCACAGCGTTTTGCCAGTGCCTGAGTGAACAGAAAGCAGTCGCCGGTTTCGTCACCGGGCAAACGCAAACCGCCAACCAGCTTGTCACGCACATGTGCTAGGGCTGGCTCATGTTGCAGTATTCCCTCTCGGCTCAGCGATTCATAGGCAACACCGCAGGATTCCAGGATACGGATATCCTCAAGCGAGGCATCAAGCTGCTTTTGGCTTCGAAACAGTTGAATCAGCCCCTGAGCCCGGTTGTCATACTCGATACCGGTTTCCCGGCGCAGCTCGATAAAACAGTCTCGGCTATATTCTGCGATACGCAGCATGCGCGACTTGTTACGGGCATAGGCTGACCGGGTACAGTTTGAGAGCATACTGACCAGCCAGCGCAACATGGCAGGATCCAGACGTGGTGCCACACGCAGGGGCGCCAGATCCTGCAACATCCATTTGATCGCCTTCAGCGGCACTCCGGGGGCCGCCCAAGGGGCCGAATATCCCGGTGATATCTGGCCAGCATTGGCATGACTGGTTTCCAGTGCCGACTCCGGCTGGCGATCAATCACCACCACCTCATGGCCGGCCTGGGCCAGATACCAGGCACTGGTCACGCCGATAACACCACTGCCAAGAATAATCACACGCATAGCAACACCTTCATGCTCATCGTTATGCAACAGAAGTCACTATTCTGAATCAAAAATGGCGTATTTATTTTCCGTATTTATAATTATTTAAAGAAAATACAGCTATTTAAAAACGAAAAGCAGAAGTTTCAACCACCATGAAACTCGCAAGGCAGTGGAATCCGCCAGCCACACGCAGAGACGAGTACACAGGCACTGAAGTTCGCCAACAAACGTGTCAGCTGAGCATAAACCCAAAGATGAAGTTCAGGACAGAACGAGAGCGAAGGTAAACAAGGAAGGGGGTGGTCCTATTCAGCTATATCGGATTGGCCCCCACCTAACCGACACAGCCTTTCAGACCATAACGCGAAAACCGACTCCGGCTTCCGTTTTTTCCGATTCTAAAGCGAAAGAAAGTGAATTTCAAATCTGATCAGACATTCCCAGCAAAATCTGTTCAACCTTTTCGCGCAAGCGCGCAAATGGAATCGGTTTGGGTAACACCTCTATACCCCTGCTGATCGCGTCGATACGATCCTGTACCTGTCTCATCCCCAATGCAGTAACCACAATCAGCTGCATCTGCTGCAGCAGCTCCTGACGCACCAGCGCCTGGATAACACTGAAGCCATCAACATTCGGCAGGTTAAGATCCAGTATCAGCAAATCGGGCTCAAAGCGCCCCAACTCCAACAGCCCCTGGTAGCCGTCCACTGACTGGCGCAACTCCACCGGAAGCCCCCAGCTGCGAATAGTCAGGGCATAGAGCCGCTGCAGCGCGGGCTCATCCTCAATCACCTGCAGCCTCACCGGACGGGTTGGCTCGGGGCGCACCACATCCGCTGCAGCTGTGACAGCCTCACCACTGCGAATCTTTTCGGCCAAACGCTCAATCGCGCCGAGACTGAAGCGTCGATGTCCGCCTGGTGTCTTCCAGCCATGCAAAATGCCGGCGTCCGCCCACAGCTGTATGGTCCGAGGGGTTACTCCCAGCAATTCGGCGGCTTTACGACTGGTACACAGGTCTTGGTTTGACACCGAAATTCTCTATCCAGATCAATGATTAGAACGGTCTCATGTTAATCCTTTGCCGGCCGTTTGCAAAATGAAAGCGGCCGGGGCCCTGAATACGAACACAAAAAAAGCCGCGCACAAGACACCCGGGATCCTAGCCCTCGGGAACATACACCATGGAGCCATCCTGCAGCCGGTAGGTAATGCCAGCCTTCACGCCCTCGCCTTCGCCCACCTCACCGGAGGAGGTGTAGTGCTTAAGCGTCTCGCCTTCCTTGACGATCATCTCCATGTTGTCCTGCCCCGGATTCTTCACCACGACCACCGAATCGCTGGTCAACGGATTGAGCGGGTTCTGGATAATGACGATCAGCAGCACGGCGATGATCACCAGAAACACATCGATCAGGTTGACTACGCTGGTGATCGGATCTTCCTCGTCGTCACGCAGGATCGACAGAGGGCGGCGCTGTGCGGTCATGCCGCCTCCTTGAGCGGCACCGATGCCGTCTCCTGCTGGCTCAGCAACTGGTGCAACTCCTCCAGCAGCCAGCGCTTGCGTACCGACAGAATCCAGTAGCTGACCGACGCCGCCAGCAGCGCGATGATCACCGCCGAGAAGGCCACCACCAGATTGTCGGCCATGCTCTGGGTGTTGCCGGCCGCTACCGCCATCAGCGCAGGCCCCATCGGGATCATGGTGGCGATCAGCCCCAGCATGGGCGCAATGCGGTTGATCAGACGGGGCCACTCGGTCTGCTTCAGTAATGCCAGCTCCAGCTGCTCCTGATCCACGCGGCCATGCCGCCGGGCCACCCGTGTCAGAGGCCCGGTGCGCGCCGGCCGGGTACGGCGCTGCAGGTATTCCATCAGGAACTGCCCAAGCATGAACAGGGCATAGACAAGCATCAGTATCAGCACCAGCAACACCGGGGTCAGGAAGATGCCGGTGATGCTGTACAGCCATTGTTCCAGTTGATTCATATCATTCGATTCCTTTGATCAGATTCACTTCAGACTCACGTCAGGCACGGACACGGCGGCCCTGATGCCAGAGTCCCGCCGCAATCGGCAACAGCAGCACAAACAGCCAGTAGTCCAGCGGGCTGTCCTGCACCTCCTGGCTCACCTCTTCCAGTTTCTGGCCGCTGACCTGCTCGCCCTGTGGCTGAGGTTCATTGGCGCCTTCCGACGGTGGCGTGGCGGCACTGCTGGCCTGATCCGGCGCCGGTGCAGCACTGATGCCATAGCCCGCCGCCTTGTCGGCCACGAACTGGGCAAAGGTGCGGTTTTCGGTATAGACGTCATGTTTGGCCGCAATCTCGGTATACACCTCGACCAGCTCACGCAGGGTTTCGTCACTGGCCTCCCAGTAGCCCTTGCGGATCGCTTCGATCATGCGCTCGCTGATCTGCGCCAGCGCCGTGGGGTTGGACTGTTCGAACCACTCGCGCAGCCCCAGTTCATACTTGTCCTTGACGTATACTTCGTGGAAGGCTTGCCACTGATCGTCCCTGACCACGTTGCGATCCATCACCTGCCAGCCCCAGAAGTTGTTGATTGTTTTCAGCATGTTCAGAGTGCCGGCATAGTCTTCCTGCATCATCTCTTTGACCCAATTCGGATGCTGGTAGACCGATCTCAGTTCCATCGCCATGAAGTTGGCCGCATCCTGCAGCCGTGCCTTGCGTGGGTCACGCATGTTGGAGATATAGAGCTGGGGCGCCTCGCCATCCAGGTATTTCACCGCCATGGAGATACCCCCCAGATACTCGAACGGATGATCGGTATCCAGCAATCCACGCAGGTTGGAGGAGCGGGAGAAGACCGCCGCGTCGGTGCCCTTCAGGTGCTGAGCATAGGTGTTCACCACCTTGCCTTCGGCGTCGGTCAGCTTGCGGCTCCACTGGCTGGCGTCGGGGCCGTAGGCCCAGGACATGCGCGACAGGTACAGCTCTTCCAGCTTGCCGTCGCCCTCCTCCCACTGGTCCGATCCCAACGTAGCCTCCGGCAACTTGGTGCCGTAATCACCGCTTTCGGTGCCGAACACCCGCGTCAGCGCGTGGTTTTCTGCCTGCTCGGCAGGAATGCCCTGCGCCAGCAGCTCCGCACGAATACGCTCGGTGTTGGCACGGACGAAGTTGAGTTCTTTCGGCTCCTTCAGCGCCGCCACCAGCGTCACCGCTTCATTAAAACGCTCCATCACCACCGGGAACTGGTCACGGTAGAGCCCGGTCAGGGAAATCACGGTGTCGATACGCGGACGCCCCAGCTCCTGCTGCGGAATCGCTTCAATAGCGATCACCCGGCCACCGCGATCCCACACCGGCTTCACTCCCAACGCCCAGAAGATCTGCGCCTCCAGCATGCCCAGATGACGCATGGTCTCGGTGCTCCAGAGCGTGAAGGTCAGTTTCTGCGGATAACGACCATGCTGCGCCTTGTAGTTGTCGATCAGCTCCTGCATCGCCTTCACCCCAGCATCATAGGCCGATTTGGTGGGCACCCGGTTGGGGTCGAAGCCATAGATGTTACGCCCGGTCGGCAGCGCATCGGGGTTGCGGATCGGATCGCCCCCATAGCTCGGGTCGATGAAGCCGCTGGACAGGCCGGTGATCAGCGCCCGGGTTTCCGCTTCGGCGGCATAATTGTCCGCCAGCTGCCGTGCTTCCCTGACCAGTTGCTGCTGCGCGGGCGGCAAGGCATCCGTTGCAGCCTGCTGCACCACATACGTGAGTACGAAGCGGTAGGGTTCGGTCTGCTTGATCTGCTCGTAATCCGCCACGAACAGGGCATCCGGGTTATCGATGCCCAGCTCGGCGGCCAGTGGCTTGAGCAGAATCAGCATCAGATTCATCGCCCGGTGCTCGTCCGTCATGGTGTCGCCAAAGGTGTGCAGGCCCAACGGTTGCAGGGCTCCGGCCAGCAGTTCGATATGGTCTTCGACTCGACGCAGGTGGGTTTCGAAGCCCTGCCGCCAGGTCTGTTCCTCCAGCCCCACGTCCTTGTGCAGGTTCTGCTCGATCACTGCCTCAATGATATTGGCCCTGGCTGCCTGCTTGACCATGCCTTCATCCACGCTGTGGTATTCCTGCAGTATGTCGTTCAGCGCTGTCAGTTCCGGTGCCAGCCCGGCCGGTGAAAAGGCCGGCGTCTGGTGCGAGATCACCACACCGCGACCACGGCGCTTGACGTGGATCGCTTCGCCGATGTTGTCGACGATATAGGGATAGAGCACCGGCGTATTGCCCACCAGCAGGTTGGGATAATCATAGGCCCAGAGTCCGCGCTCCTTGCCCGGCGTCCACTCCTGGGAACCGTGGGTACCGAAGTGAATGATGGCGTCACTGCCAAAGCCTTCACGCAGCCACAGGTAGGTGGCCAGATAGCCATGGTGCAGCGGCACCTTGGTGTCGTGGAACAGATCCTTCTCGCGTTCGTCACCGGGACGGTCACTGCGCTTGGGCTGCGGCAGGATCACCAGATTGCCCGCCTTTATACGCGGGATGGCAAAGCCCTTTTCCCCGTCCTTTTCCACCAGCCAGCCACTGCTGTCCGCATCGCCCCAGAACCCGGTGATCTCGCTGCGCACACTGGCCGGCAGCGCCTCAAACCAGCGCTGATAGTCCGCCAGCGGCATAAAGGCCCAGTGTTCGGTCGCCGTCAGTTCCTGTAACGCTTCTTTACGGTAGAAAGGCCGCAACAGCGTACCGAAGCTGTCGATCAGCGCCTGTTCGTCACGGCTCTCCAGCCGATAGCCCTCGGCCTTGAGGTCTTCGATCAGCTTGGCCACCGAACGCGGCACGTTCATGTTGGACGCACTGATATTCTGCTCCCCGGCCGGGGTGTTCCAGAACACCAGCGCCAGCCGCTTGTCGGCATTGGCCTTGCGTTTCAACTGTGCCAGCTTGACCGCCTTGCCCAACAGCAGATCGAGCTGCTCCGGCATCGGCACCATCTCGCCACCCTCATTGGTCGACAACACTACCGGGTCCTGAATGCCGATGTACTCCGCCACCGACAGCCGGAACGGGATGTAGAAGGTACTGATACCGGCCAGATCGGCCTGGTATTCCTCGCGGTTGCCGTTGCGGTAGTTGATCACGTTCAGTACCGGCATATTCTGCGCCCGGTAGCGCGCCAGCCGCTGGTCCGGTCCGACACCGAGAAAGGTGTTGACGGTCATCACATCGACGACCCGTTCGTCATCCAGTGTGATCAGCGGTTCATCCAACTGATGCGGTGCCAGTTCCATTGGATTGGGGAAATCGCCCGGATTGCGTTCGATCACCGGCTCACCCTGCTCGGCCGCAGCCATCGGCTGGCCAGCTCCCGGTCGACTACCTTCCGGACGCCCACCGCCGGAACGACCTTCACGGCGTGGCGGCGTCAGGCTACGTGCATCGCGGTAGTAAACGACGGGCACGGCGTTACGCGCTTCAGCACCCAGAATGAATTCATCGAGCATGCGGTTCTGCGCATCGGCGATATAGCTTGAGCTGGTTTCCATGCCGATCACCGGCAACGCCTGCCACTCCTTACCCATGCGCGCTTGCCACCATGACAGGTAGCTGGCCAGGTCGGTAAACAGCTCGCCCGGCGCATCCGGGTGGTAGATGGCACCATCCGGCATCGGTACGGCATCGGGCACCTGTGTCCAGTCTTCGCCCTTGAGCCAGAGCGCCAGGAACTGAGCCAAGTAGGCCCTGTTCTGCTCGCGTCCGCCCAGATAATAGGCGTAGAGGCGCTCGGCAAAGTCTGACTCGATCCGTTCGGCCCTCAGCCGGCTCATCCAGTTCATCCGGTTGATATGCACCACCGGCCTGGCAAAGCGACGCCAGTATTCACCGGCTCGGCTCTCGACCTCGGCGATGTCCTCCTGACGGGGCGCATCCACGACAATCAGTCTGGCCGCCTGTATGGCCGCCGCCAGCCCCTCGGCGTCTGTATCACTGACATCAAGCCAGTGCAGAGACACCCCTTCGGCCTCTGCTGCCTGCGCCACCTGATCCAGCTTTTTGCCCAAGACAAAGTCGGTGGTCAGCAGCACCACATCGGCCGCACTGGCCGCCGTTGCCCACAGACACAGCACCAGGCCGGTCAATACTCTCGACAACATGCTCAGGCTCCTCAGAAGCGATAGCGTACACCGGCCTGCCAGCGGCGACCGGTGGACGGAATGATGGACAGGTCTTCAGCGTTGTAGACGCCGTCATATTCCATGCCGGTGGCCGGGCTGCCATTGCTGTCGTTGACACCGCGGGCGATGACCCAGTACTCCTTGTCGAACAGGTTGTCGATGCGCATGAATAGCTGAATGTTGTCTTGCTCACCGCTGCCAACCCTAAGGTTGTACTCGGCCATCAGGTTCACCAGCGTGCGTCCGGCCCACTTCTCCTGATTGATCTCATCGGCCCAGGCGGTGGAGCGGTAATCAACTTCAGTGGTCAGTTTCAGGTTGTCGATGCCGAACCAGTGCAGCCGCGCATTGATCTGGTGAGGGGATACCCGCGGCACCCGGTTGCCCGTGTTGTCGTGGTGCACCAGGGTGTAGCTGTTCACCGGGTCATTGAAACTGGCCGGATCGACATAGCCGAAGCGCCCGTAGGGGTTGCCCAACGCCTGATAGAAATCGTCGTAGCGGGTAAAGACTGAGTGCAGCCAGGTATAGGACAGGTCGAATGCAAAATCCTGATGCGGCTCGGTGGTTAACTGGAGCTCAAAACCGCGCGTTCGCGTACCACCTATATTGTCGTAAATAGCCGCTTCACCCGTCACATCATGGCTGGCGCTGTTCGGGCTGTACTGACCACTGGTGTCAAGAATGAAATCATCACGTTCGACCTGGAAAACAGACGCACTTAGAGCACTGGGCCAGCCACCGAGATTGAAAGCCTGACGAAGTCCCAGTTCGTAGGTCAATGATTCTTCGGGTTCCAGATTCGGATTGTTGGCCACCGCCTGGTCGCCGCTGAGATCGGTGCGGTACAGCTGCGACAACGTCGGCGTTCTGAAACCGGTGGAGGCACTGGCAAACAGTGTAGAGCCCGGGGTCAGGTCGTGGGTCAGCCCCAGACGCCAAGAGTTGACGTTGAAGGCCTTGTCAGCGTCGGTGTCACTCAGATGGTCCCGGTACTCAACCTCAATCCGGTCATGGCGAGCATTGGCGGTCAGCGTGGTGTCCTGCGCCAGTTGATACTTGAACTCCACGAACAGTGCCTGGGTGTCGGTTTGACCTTCATCCTCGCTGAGCAGTGTGCCCGCAGCCGTGGTCGCGCCCCGCGAAAAGGTGCGATAGTCCCTCAGCGCGCGCACTGCATTGTCCGTGCTGTCCCGGCGCAGATCCAGCCCCAGCAGTGTCCCCAAGCGGTCGCCGCTGTGGTTGAGCTCCAGCTTCAGGCCACGCTGGGTCTGGGAATAATCGGTATCGTACTTGTAATCATCAACCGCAATGGTACGCGCACCCGTGCCATCATAACTCATCGGGCCGGACCAGAAGCTGGTGTCGTCCATGTACTGATAGACCAGGCCACGCAGGCTCAAGCTATCGTTCAGCTCACGTGAATACGCCAGGTTGAGGCGTTCAAGGTCCACATCGAAGTTGCGGGTATAGTCACGTGACGCGGTATTGCCCTCGGGGTCGGTCGCGGCCTGGGTCGCACCCTTGACCGAACCGCTGCGATCCCGATAACGGTCCGACTTTTCGAAGCCGAAACTCAGATCGCTAACCTCATCCGGATACCAGGTGATGTTGCCCGACAGGGTTTCTGCCCAGCTGTCACCGAGCGCATAGAAGCCATCGCTGCTGCGGTCGGCGTACTGAACATGCACCTGCAGGTTGTCGGTCCCGCCGCCAGCTCTCAGTACGGAGCGCTCATAGCCGAAGCTGCCTCGCTCATGCTCCAGCGAAACGCCTTGTTGCGCATAACCACGCTTGGTCTTGATGATGACAGCACCAGCCAGCGCGTCTTCACCGAACAGATAGGAGGCTCCGCCCTTGACCACATCGATGGACTCGATGTTATCCAGATCGATATTGACCTTGCCGGTGCGCTCAAACACCGGCACGCCGTCAATCACGATCACCACGCCCGGCGGCTCACCCATGTAGCGCTGATTCTCGACCCCCCGGATCTTGATCTTGATATCCTCACCGCCGGACTGATCCGTGGTGATGCCGGGGATCGCCTGCAATACCTGCTGAAGATTCTGCGCATGCTGCTGCTCGATCTCTTCCCGCGAAAGCGACACAGTGGAACTGGGTTGAGTTCTGTCCTCACCGAAACGGTCCTCGATAGTCGAGGAGTACACCCGAATCACCTGTTCCTGTGCCTGTACAGCGGCAATCGGCAAACCCGCCAACATCATGGCGGCACAGAGTTTTTTATATCCTTTCATGGTTAGATCCTGTCCTGAATCGAATAGATCATGCGAACCTGCACACTGACTGGCGCCTGCCCCGGATCGGGCGGATAGGGCAAGGCTCGGCGCACCGCCTGCAGCGTCGAAGTGCGAAACGCGGTATGCCCTTCCAACCAATGAAATGCCTGCATCTCTCCTGTGTCATTAACACTGACGCTGAAAAGTACTTCATCGGACAGCCCCCTCTCCCGGGCGCGGCGTGGGTAGGTTTTATGTTGCTCGATGCGCTGAGTAAGACGCTGGGCATAACTGGGTTTAAGCGGTTTGGGCGCAGTATTATTCACTGGTGGCGCAGGAACTGCCGACTCAGCGGATGGTGGCGGTGTTACAGCAGTAAGGCTTGCTGTCTGGTCAACAGACGCCGTGACATCTTCCTTCATGTGAGAAACCGTGGCTGGCCTCCGGGAAGGTGCAGACTCGGCAGGTACGTGCGGCTGTTCCTGAACAATACTGTCTTGCCTGACGCTTGGTTTTGGCTGCTCAGTGGCTACCGCTACAGCTTCTGATGAGGTACTTGGCGGAGCCAGAACGGAAGGTGGCGGAGCTTGAACGGGAGGTGACGGAGCCTGAAGGGGAGGTGCCTTCGATTGATAAACGGCCACCAATATGGGCTCAGCTGTATAGTCCGGTGAGTGCGTCACTCCTCTGAACCAGTCCAGGTCCAAAAAAAACCAGGTCAACATCACATGCATCAGGCAGGAGAGCAGCACGCCCTTGAAGATCATGCTCAGCTACCTCACCGGCTCTTCAACGGCAAAACCGATAGTTGATACTCCCTGCTGTCTCGCCCTGTCCATCAACGCCATAACCGGCTCAAATGGAGCACGCTCATCAACCCTCAGTACCAGTGATTGTTGCTTTTCAACCATCTGCAAGAGCAACGCATCCAACTGTTCATCAGACAGTAACCGGTCAGCCTGATATAAATGACCCATCAAACTTATATTGATGAACACAGGCTCATCGATATTTCCTTCATCCCCGCTTTTGGCATCGGGCAAGCTGACTTCGAATCGTTTTTCATTGATAAAGTGAGATGTCAGCATGAAAAACACCAGAAGAATGAAAACAATATCAATCAATGGCGTTATATTAATACTCTGATTGGATAACCGCTTTCGAGGATAATACTGCATGGCATTTTCCTATAATCAGATCCCTTGACTTTCAACAGGCTCATGAATTACCTCAGAAACAGCCACATATAGCTGCCAATGATGCTTTTCAATCAATGACTCCAATGCATGCAGGAAGAACAATAAAGGCAAGGCAACCGCCAAACCTACACCTGTTGTAAGCATGGCCTCCCAGATACCGCCCGCGAGCATCTGCGCATTGACGCCCGCACCTTCTGACTCAATGACACGAAATGCCGATATCATGCCAATAATGGTGCCTAAAAGCCCCATCAAGGGAGCCGTATTGGCGAGTACGCTCAGAGTTTTTAGCCCGGTTTCAAAATACCGTATGTGCGTGGTTATCAAACGCTGAGCAAGAACACGAAGAGACTCCTGATCCAGGCCTGATTGTTGTGCAACCGTGAGGCGCTGAAATATCTCTTTGTATTCACCGGTAGAATTATCGGGCACCAGAGGATCTGAGTAAGCCCCCCGATCTTTTAAGAGGCGTAAATAGGCCGATATAACTATGGAAAATCCCACGACCGAGTAGGCAACAAGTATCCAGGTTATTACACCACCTTTTACTAATATATCCATGGCGCCCCCTTATTTTTCATGGCGCCATTTTAGGTATAAAAACATATAATCCAATGCGACATAGTGTCACAGGAGCAATCACTGTTTGTAGTGAGCACAATCCAGATCAGGCACCCTATCGCATAGGGTTTCGGTATAATGACCCAATTTAACTCAGGATCATCGCCATGCAACGACTGGATCTGCTGTTGGTGGAACGCGGCATTGCCGAGACACGCACCCGTGCCCAGCGCCTGATCAAAGAGGGTCGCGTCGAGGCTGAGCTGGGGCAGTGGCAGCGATTGGACAAACCCTCTTTCAAGCTGCCGGTTGACACTCCCGTGCGCGTGGAAAGTAGTGACGAAGACCGGTTTGTTTCACGCGGCGCTCTCAAGCTGCAGCATGCACTGGCATCACTCAACCCAGGTGTCGAAGGCATCACCGCACTGGATGTAGGCCAGTCCACCGGCGGTTTTACCGACTGTCTGCTGCAGCACGGTGTTGCCAAAATCGTTGGCATTGAAGTTGGTCACGATCAGCTGCACCCGCGCCTGCGACAGGATCCGCGGGTCATTTGTCTGGAAGGCTATAACGCCCGAGCACTGGAACCGTCACTGCGTGATCACACTCCCGAGGCACTGGGGTTCGAGCTGGCGGTGATGGACGTTTCATTCATTTCACAAACTCTGATCCTGCCATCACTCGCCCCTCTACTGCGACCCGAGGGTCTGCTGATTACGCTGGTCAAGCCACAGTTTGAAGCCGGCCCTGAACATATCGGCAAGGGTGGTCTGGTACGTGACTCCGCCATCTATGAACGGATACGTCAAAAAATTGAAGCCTGTTGCCGCGACAATAACCTTTTACCCTGTTGGTGGAGCGAAAGCCCAATTACCGGTGGTGATGGCAATCGCGAGTTCCTGCTCGCCGCTCGCCGGTCAGGCTGACTTGCGCCCATTCCCGCCCTGCCGCACACTGCAAGCGAATTCCGCTAAAGAGGACCGATCATGCGCATCGAAGACATGCACCTTGTCATCCGCAATCTGGAACATGATGACTATCCCCGCCTGAAAGTGCTGATGGACCGTGTCTATGATGATATTGGCGGGTCCTGGCCCGAACACACCATTAACAAGCTGATCGATGAGTTTCCCGAAGGCCAGATCTGTGTATTTGACGGTGATGAACTGGCCGGCATCGCGCTGTCGGCACAGGTGCGTTATGACCGCTTCAGCAACCCTCACTCCTATGAAGATCTGATCGGCAAGCGGATGACCATCCTCAATGACCCTGATGGTGATGCCCTGTACGGTCTGGATGTGCTGATCCACCCGGAGTACCGTGGCTTTCGCCTGGGTCGCCGCCTGTATGAGGCACGCAAGGAGCTGTGCCGTCAGTACAACCTGCGCTCGATTCTGGCGGGGGGACGCATTCCCAATTACTACAAACACGCCAGCGAGATGACCGCCAGTGAGTACATTGGCAAGGTGCGACAGCGCGAGCTATACGACCCGATCCTGACCTTCCAGCTGTCGAACAATTTTCAGGTCAAACGCCTGCTGGGCAGTTACCTGCCGGAAGACACCAAGTCTCAGGGCTATGCCACCTTGCTGGAATGGAACAATATTCTGTTCGAGCCCGAAGACAACGTGATCAGCAGCCGCCCGACTCAGGTTCGAATCGGCGCCATCCAGTGGCAGATGCGTGAAGTGGAGTCGGTGGAAGAGCTGCTCAAACAGGTCGAGTATTTCGTCGACACACTGTCTGAATATCAGAGTGACTTTGCGCTGTTCCCGGAGTTTTTCAACGCACCGCTGATGGGCCTGACCGATCAAACCAGCCAGACCAGCGCCATTCGCTTCTTGGCAGGGTTCACCGAGCGGTTCCGTAATGAGATGTCCCACTTTGCGGTCAGCTACAACATCAATATCATCACCGGCTCGATGCCACTGCTGGAAGGTGACCACCTCTACAACGTCAGCTACCTCTGCCGCCGTGACGGTACGGTGGAAGAGCAGCGTAAGCTCCACATTACCCCGCATGAGCGACGTGACTGGGTCATTCGTGGCGGTGACCAGCTGCGTGTATTCGAAACCGATGCCGGGCGTGTAGGCATCTTGATCTGCTACGATGTGGAGTTTCCCGAACTGGGCCGCCTGCTGGCGGATCAGGATATGGATATTCTGTTTGTGCCTTTCTGGACCGACACCAAGAACGGCTACCTGAGGGTGCGCAACTGCGCTCAGGCACGGGCCATCGAGAACGAGTGCTACACCGTCATCTGCGGCAGTGTGGGCAACTTGCCTTCGGTTGAAAGTCTGGACGTGCAATATGCGCAGTCATCCGTCTTCTCGCCTTCTGACTTTGCCTTCCCGCATGATGCCGTGATGGCCGAAACCACCCCCAACACCGAGATGATCATGTTCTCAGATCTGGATCTGGACCAGATCCGTGTGATCCGCAACGAAGGTTCGGTCACCAACCTGAAAGATCGCAGGCGCGATCTGTACAACCTCAAGTGGCGTCACGAGATGTGATCAGACCCACTGCTCTGGCCCCGTGCGGACCAGAGCAGTACACTGAACACAACAGGTACCCGGCTACAAGGAGTTAAACGTGCGCCACCTGCTTCCTTCTGTTGTCATACTCGCCCTGCTGGCCACCGCCGGCATCTACCTGTTCAACCCACTGAGTGACGAACACGCATTGCCGCCGGGACTAACCGCCGCCAACGGTCGTATCGAAGCAGCGGAGATCGATATTGCAACCAAGGTAGCCGGCCGGATCGTTGAAGTTATGGTGCATGAAGGGGACCTGGTCAAACAGGGACAACCCCTGGCGCGACTGGATAGCCGTCAGCTGGAGGCCCAGCTGGCGGCCGCCGAATCCGCAGTACGCCAAGCCGAGCAGCAGCACCTGTACACCCTTGCTGTTGTTCAGCAACGCGAGAGTGGTCATACACTCGTTCAAAAGGAGCTGGCCCGAGTGCGTAGCATGGTCGATAAGAAACTGGCTTCCCAGGACAAAATGGACCAAGCACTCAACGCCAGCCAAAGCGCAGCGGCTGCACTGCTCGCGGCGCAGCGCCAAGCTCAGTTGGCACTGGACCAAATCACGGCCGCCGAGGCGAACGCGGAGCAGATTCGCAGCCTGCTGGATGACACCCTGCTAACCGCGCCGGTCGCAGGACGAGTACTCTACCGACTGAATGAACCGGGCGAAGTACTGGCCGCCGGGGGCAAGGTGATAACCCTGCTTGATATCGGTCAGGTTTATATGCCGGTCTATCTGCCGACCGCCGAAATCGGTCGCCTGAACCTGGGTGACGAGGCGCGCATTCTGGTTGATGCCCTGCCGGAGGTTGCCATCCCGGCCCGCATCACCTTCATCTCGCCGCAATCCCAATTCACCCCTAAAGAGGTGGAAACCCGCAGCGAGCGCGACAAGCTGATGTTTCGCGTCAAGGTCAGTATCGATCCTGCCGTACTGGAACAGCACCGCGACAAGGTCAAGACTGGCCTGCCTGGCATCAGCTATCTGCGCCTGGATCCTCAGGTCCGCTGGCCGGAATGGCTGACACCGCCTGCCGGACTGGCCACTGCCGACGCACTCTGAGGAGATGACCATGTCAGACACTGTGGCCCACCTGGACAGTGTCGGCCACCGCTATGGCGACGTGACCGCGCTGGAACCCACCACCCTGGCACTGCCTGCCGGCTGCATGATCGGCCTGATCGGGCCGGATGGCGTCGGCAAGTCCACCCTGCTCAGCCTGCTGGCCGGTGTGCGCAAGATCCAGACGGGCACTATCCGCCTGTTCGAGGGCGACCTTAAGCAGCCGAGCTTTCGCCGCCAGGTGTGCCCGCGTATCGCCTACATGCCCCAAGGACTGGGGCGCAACCTGTACATGACCCTGACGGTGGCGGAGAACATCGACTTTTTTGCCCGGCTGTTTGATCAGGACCGGCGCGTTCGCGCGGCACGCATTGACGATCTGTTGCACAGTACCGGCCTGGCTCCCTTTCGCGATCGACCGGCTGGCAAACTGTCCGGTGGCATGAAGCAGAAACTTGGGCTCTGCTGTGCACTGATCCATGACCCCGACCTGCTGATTCTGGATGAACCGACCACCGGGGTGGACCCGCTGTCCCGCCGCCAGTTCTGGCAACTGATCGAGCGCATCCGCCGTCAGCGGCCCGGCATGAGTGTACTGGTCGCCACCGCCTATATGGACGAGACCATGGGGTTCGACTGGCTGGTAGCGATGAACGCCGGCCAAGTGCTGGCGACCGGCAGCCCGCAGCAGCTGCTTGCCCGCACGGGCGCTCTGGAACTGGATACCGCCTTTGTCCGCCTGCTCCCCGAGTCCGAAGGGAAGACCCACCAGCCCTTGCAGATTCCGCCCCTTGAACTGGATGACCAGAGCATCGCCATCGAAGCCAAGGGGCTGACTCGCCGTTTCGGCCGTTTCACCGCCGTCGACAATGTCAGCTTCAAAATCCGGCGCGGCGAGATCTTCGGCTTCCTCGGCTCCAACGGCTGCGGCAAAACCACGACCATGAAGATGCTGACCGGCCTGCTCGAACCCAGTGAAGGCGAGGCGCTACTGTTTGGGCAGCCCTTGAATGCTCGCGATCTGGCGACCCGCGCCCGCGTCGGCTTCATGTCGCAGGCATTCTCCCTGTATGAAGAGCTGAGCGTGATCCAGAACCTGCTGCTGCATGCGCGCCTGTTTCAGCTGCCGCCGGCGCACAGGGAATCCCGCGTCGCCCAGCTGCTGGATCAGTTTAGCCTGACCGAGTATCGCGACCAGCTGGCCACCGCTCTGCCACTTGGTATCCGTCAGCGCCTTTCGCTGGCAGTGGCGATCATTCACGAACCCGACATCCTGATACTGGACGAACCCACCTCCGGCGTTGATCCACGGGCGCGTGACGACTTCTGGCGCGAACTGGTTCGCCTGTCTCGCGAGCAAGGGGTCACCATCTTTATCTCAACCCACTTTATGAACGAGGGCGCCCGCTGTGACCGCATCTCGTTGATGCATGCCGGTCAGGTCCTCGCCTGCGACACACCCGACGCACTGATCCGACGACAGGGTCGGGAGACGCTGGAAGAAGCGTTCATCGATTACCTTCAGGCTGAGACACAGCATGCTGACACACCACCGGAGACAAAGCCGGAAGCCGATACCCGGCCCGAACCGGCAACCACAGAACCCAACCGTCTGTTCAGCCCACGCCGCCTGCTGGCCTACTCTCGCCGCGAAACGCTGGAGATCCTTCGCGACCCCATACGCACGGCTTTCGCACTGCTAGGTTCGGTAATTCTGATGCTGGTGCTCGGCTACGGGCTATCGTTCGATGTGGAAGACCTGACATTTGCCGTGCTGGATCATGACCGTACCCCGGAAAGCCGGGCCTACATCGACAACATTGCCGGCTCACGCTACTTCAACCGGCAAGCGGATGCCGTTTCGGAAGCCGAACTGGAACAACGCATGCGCAGCGGCAAACTCGCCGTCGCACTGATTCTTCCGGCCGGATATGGCCGTGCGCTGAAGCTGGGACAATCTCCAGAGGCCGGTGTATGGATCGACGGCGCCATGCCCTTTCGTGGCGAGACCATTCACGGCTATCTGCAGGGGATGCACCTGCAATACTTGCTACAAATGGCTTCCCAGATGCGGATGGACATTTCGGCGTTGCAACCAGCCGGATTCCAAACCCGCTACCGCTACAACCAGGACTTTCGCAGCCTCAACGCCATGGTTCCGGCGATGATTCCGATTCTGCTGATCTTCATCCCATCGATCCTGATGGCACTGGGCATCGTGCGCGAGAAAGAGCTGGGCTCGATCACTAACCTCTACGCCTCTCCGGTAACACGGCTGGAGTTCCTGCTTGGCAAGCAATTGCCCTATATCCTGCTTAGCATGATCAGTTTTATCGGTCTTGTACTGATTTCGGTCATCCTGTTCCAGGTACCGCTAAAAGGCAGCTTTCTGCTGCTAACACTGGCGACTCTGCTCTATGTGACAGCAACCACGGGACTGGGACTGTGCATTTCAGCCTTCACCAAAACACAGGTAGCAGCACTGGCCGGCACCGCTATCATAACGCTGCTGCCGGCGATCAACTTCTCCGGACTGACCCAGCCCGTCACATCATTGGAAGGGGTCGCTGCCCTGGTCGGCAACGGTTATCCAACTACCTGGTTCCTGACCATCAGCCGCGGTATTTTCACCAAATCACTGGGGCTGGCCGAACTCTGGCCACACCTGCTGATACTGGCCGCCTTCATCCCGGTATTGACGCTGTTGAGTCTGATCCTGCTCAGGCAGCAGGAGCGCTGACATGAAGGTATCCAATATCGCCCAGCTGGGCATCAAGGAACTGCGCAGCCTCTGGCATGACCGGGTGTTACTGTTGCTGATTATCTGGGCCTTCAGTGGCGGCATTTACGCGATGGCCAAAAGCAGTTCGGTGGCGGTCCATAACGCCCCCATTGCCATCGTCGACCAGGATCGATCGCCACTGTCGACACGACTCCAGACACTGTTTACCCCTCCCTGGTTCAAGGCGCCAGACCTGCTTGAAGAGCAGCAGGTAGATCTCGCGCTGGACCGGGGCAACTACACCTTCGTACTGTTTATTCCCCATCGTTTTGAAGCGGATCTGCGGGCAGGCCAGCAGCCCGAGCTGCAGCTGATCATAGATGCCACCCGAATGACCCAGGCTTTTCTCGGCAGCCGTTACATACAGCAGATCGTTCAGCAGGAACTGCTGCAGACTCTCAACGACCGCCCGGACAACAGCGAACTGCCGATTCGCCTGGAAACCCGTGTCTGGTTCAACCCCAATCTTGAAAGCAGCTGGTTCGGCAGCGTCATGGAGATCATCAACAACATTACGCTGCTGTCGATCATCCTGACCGGAGCCGCTCTGATTCGTGAACGTGAACACGGCACCCTCGAGCACCTGATGGTGATGCCGCTTACCCCCGCCGAGATCATGCTGGCCAAGTTGACCGCTAACGCATGCGTCGTCCTGCTGGCCGCCAGCCTGTCGCTGTATCTGGTGGTGCAATGGGCGCTGGGCGTCCCGGTCAGCGGCTCGATCCCCCTGTTCCTGGCCGGAGCCGCCATCCATCTATTTGCCGCTGGCAGTATTGGAATTTTCCTTGGTACTTTGGCTCGCTCAATGCCTCAGTTCGGCCTGCTGCTGATTCTGACCATTCTGCCCCTGCAGCTGCTCAGTGGCGGCATTACCCCCCGCGAAAGCATGCCCGAAACGGTCCAGCAGTTGATGCTGCTGGCGCCCACCACGCACTTTGTCAGCTTTGCCCAGGCGATTCTCTACCGAGGCGCCGGCCTTGCCGTGGTCTGGCCCTCTTTCCTGGCTACCGCCGGTATAGGGCTGGTGTTTTTCCTGCTGACACTGGGGCTGTTCAGGCGCAGTCTTGCGCGAGAGCACTGAGCTTTATCCCTGCCAGACAGCTAACAAAAAACCCGCCGGGCCTTGAGGCCGGGCGGGAATTCAGGAGGGAACCCGAGCACTGCCCGGGGGTGATCACTTAATCAATCAGCCTGACGGCGCAGAAACGCCGGGATATCCAGGAAATCCATATCGTCAGTGCCGGTCTTTTTCATCGGCACTGAATCCATCTGCGTTTCAGCCAGCTCATTCTGCACCGGACGTGCTTTCTCTTCACTCTGGCGGTTGCGCAATACTGTCGGCAGCTCCAGCTGGTTAAAGTCAGCCGTCTTTACCGTACGGGAAGACTGAGCACGCGGAGCGGTGGTATCGCCGTTCACGACACGAGACTCAGCAGCCTGAGCACGTTCCAGACCCGTGGCGACAACAGTGACCTTGAGCTCGTCAGACAGCTCAGGATCGATGACGGTACCAACCACAATAGTGGCATTTTCAGAGGCATACTCTTCGACCAGATCACCGACCTCGGAGAATTCGCCCAGGCTAAGATCCAGGCCGGCGGTAATGTTAACCAGAATACCGCTGGCGCCTTTCAGGTCGATATCTTCCAGCAGCGGGCTGTTAATTGCCGCTTCGGCCGCTTCACGAGCACGATTTTCACCGCGGGCGACACCGGTACCCATCATCGCCATGCCCATTTCAGACATAACGGTTCGCACGTCGGCAAAGTCGACGTTAATCATGCCCGGACGGGTAATCAGGTCGGCAATCCCCTGTACGGCGCCCTTAAGCACATCGTTGGCTGCACTGAACGCATTGACCAAACTGCAGTTTTTACCCAGCACCTGCATCAGTTTCTCATTCGGAATAATAATCAGGGAGTCGACCGCATCACGCAGTTCACTGATGCCCTCTTCCGCAATTTTCATCCGCTTGCGGCCCTCGAACGGGAACGGACGGGTGACCACTGCCACGGTCAGAATACCCAGCTCGCGGGCGACCTCGGCCACAATGGGTGCGGCACCGGTTCCGGTCCCACCGCCCATGCCGGCAGTAATGAATACCATATCAGCCCCGGCCAGTGTTTCAGCGATCCTCTCGCGATCCTCGATCGCCGCCTGGCGGCCAATATCCGGGTTGGCGCCTGCACCCAGCCCTTTGGTCAGCTCACCGCCGATATGCAGCGCCGTACGGGCAGCATTACGGCTCAGTGCCTGAGCATCGGTATTGGCACAGATGAACTCGACACCTTCAACCTCTTTGTTGACCATATACTGTACGGCGTTGCCACCACCGCCACCGACACCGATAACCTTAATCAGCGCACTCTGCGTAACACTTTCAACCAGTTCAAACATGTTTTCCTCCTTACCGGGCGCCTGCCACTACCTTCCGGCACTACCGGCAACTGCATTAATGAATTTCGCTCTTAGAAGTTGCCCTGCAACCATTCTTTGAACCGTTTCAGATACACACCCGGATTAGGTCTGGGCATGCGCGGACGTTCCTGCGGTACCGCAACCAGCTCAGTGCCAGTCTCTGCGGCGATGGGTGCCATCGGCACCTCATGATCCTGTTTGGCGTAGTGCAGCAAGCCAATGCTGGTGGCATAGATCGGGTTGCTAAGCTGAGCCTCCAGCCCCCGAATGCCCTGCGGTCTGGCTAACCGTACCGGCATGTGGAAAATTTCTTCCGCCAGCTCCACGGCACCTTCCATCTTGGCGGTGCCACCGGTCAGCACGATGCCGGCGGCCACCAGATCCTCAAAGCCACTGCGACGCAGTTCGGCCTGAATCAATGTGAACAACTCTTCGTAGCGAGGCTCAACCACTTCAGCCAGCGCCTGGCGGGACAGATCCCGTGCGGGGCGGTCACCCACACTGGGCACCTTGATCATTTCGTCCGCATGGGCGAGCTGAGCCAGTGCACAGGCGTATTTGATCTTGATCTGTTCCGCATGCTGCGTCGGCGTGCGCAGCGCCATGGCGATATCGTTGGTTACCTGATCACCGGCAATCGGAATAACCGCCGTATGGCGAATCGAGCCGCCAGTAAAGACAGCAATGTCGGTAGTGCCACCGCCGATATCGACGATACAAACGCCCAGGTCCTTCTCGTCATCGGTCAAGACCGCATAGCTGGACGCCAGCTGCTCCAGCACTACGGCATCCACCTCAAGGCCGCAACGGCGGATGCATTTTTCAATATTCTGAATCGCGTTGATCGCCCCCGTAACGAGGTGCACCTTGGCCTCCAGCCGCACGCCCGACATTCCCAGTGGCTCTTTGATCCCTTCCTGATTATCGATCAGATACTCCTGCGGCAGGATATGGATGATTTTCTGATCCGCTGGGATGGCCACGGCACGCGCTGCATCAATCACGCGTTCAAGATCATAGTCTGACACTTCGCGATCACGCACGGCCACGATGCCATGGGAGTTCAGGCTGCTGATGTGGCTTCCGGCGATTCCCACCGTGACCCCGTGGACCTTGCAGCCGGCCATCAGTTCAGCCTCTTCCACGGCACGCTGGATCGAGCTGACAGTTGATTCAATATTGACCACCACACCACGCTTCAACCCGCGTGAAGGCTGGGAACCGACGCCAACGATCTCGATTGTGCCCTGTGGGGTCATTTCGCCCACCAGACACACCACCTTCGAGGTGCCGATATCGAGTGCGACGATCATGTTACCTGCCATATCGCCCTTAACCTGCATTATCCTGTCCTGCTCCTGCGCGCCAGCTAACGGCCACGCCATTGGTATATCGAATATCGATCTGCTCTATCTGCCCCGCCTTTTCGGCCAGATTCTGGCGATAGATGCTTAAAAAACGTTTCAGCCGCGGTACCAGTTGCTCACGGCCGGCAATAACGCGAATACCGTTATCCAGCTCCAGTGTCCAGGCACCACGCGTTTCCAGTGTCAGGCCCGTAAGTCGCAGCCCTTCACTGGAAAACATCCGGTTCAGGTCATGAAATTGCTGCATGATCCTGACCGTTTCATGGGCTGGCCCACTCAAACGTGGCAACGCCCGGTATTCTGGCTTCAGCTCGGGCCAGAAAATATCGCCCTGGTGGTTCAGAAGCCCCTTGTCACCCCAGCGGGCAACCGGCACCTCCTCTTCAAGCTGTACCTCCAGCGAAGGCGGCCACTGCCGTCTGACGCTGGCGCTGTGCACCCAGGGATCACCGATCAACTGCTCCTGAATCTGCTTCAAATCCAGCTGCAGCAGCGGACTGGTGAGGCCTCCGGCCAGTGTCTGTGCAAGCGCGGTTTTGTCCAGATGGCGTGTCGCCCCCGCCATACGGATCTCAGCTACCGGCTGATTCAGCCAGCCCCAGAGCTCACGCAGCGCCGAGCTGCCAATGCCGACAAACACCACCAGCAGCGTCAGCAACACAACACTGCGCCAGTAGCGATCCAGCCCCTGTTGTGTGTGTTGTTCGACACTGCTCCTGCTCATGAGCTTACTCCCGCTCCCCTGCCGTACGCAGGATTTCAACCACCAGCTGACTGAAGCTGATACCCGCCTCACGGGCGGCCATGGGCACCAGGCTGTGGTCTGTCATGCCAGGCGCTGTATTCACCTCCAGCAACTGGAACTGCCCATTGGCATCCATCATCACATCCACACGGCCCCAACCATGGCAACCGGCAATCCTGAATGCCTGCTGCACCAACTGCTGCAAAGACTCGGTCTGCTCCGGCGAAAGTGCGGTTCTGAAATGGTAAGCGGTATCTGCCGCTTCATACTTGGCCGTGAAGTCATAGAAATCATGCGGTGTTTCCAGCCGAATCACCGGCAAGGTTTCATGCCCCAGCACCGCCACTGTAAATTCCGGCCCATCCACCCACTGCTCGGCAATCACACTGCTGTCATAGGCGGTTGCCTGAGCAAAGGCGGCCTCCAGTTCGGCACGGGTGCGTACCTTGCTCATGCCGATACTGGAGCCTTCATGTGCAGGCTTGACCATGATCGGATACCCCAGACGGGCTTCAACGGCCCCAAGGTCGGCACCTTCGTCCAGCACGGCAAATGCCGGTGTCGGCAACCCTGCGCCCTGCCACAGCAGCTTGCAGCGCAATTTGTCCATACCCAACGCCGATGCGCAGACACCGCTGCCGGTGTAGGGCTTGTGCATCATTTCCAGCAGTCCCTGAATGGTGCCGTCCTCGCCACCACGGCCATGCAGAATCAGGAAGGCACGGTCAAAATCGGCCTGCAGCAGCTGTGCAACGGGGTCACGCCCATCTGCCGCAAGGTCGACAGCAAAGGCATCCACACCTGCAGCCTGCAACCCGCGCAGTACTTCGGCACCGCTGCGCAGCGAGATTTCACGCTCAGCGGAGCGCCCTCCCATGATGACGGCCACACGGCCAAAGGCAGCCGCTTCCGATGCATCCAGTCGCCACTCATTCATGCTTTATTCTCCGCATCGACCGCTGTAAGACTTTCCTGTTTCAACTGATGCGCCAGACTGGTGATGTTACCGGCCCCCTGCGTCAACACCAGATCACCGGGCTGCAGCACATTGCGCAACACTTCTGCCACATCATCGGGCCCCTCAACAAACACCGGTTCAACACCCCGCTGGCGAATACTGCGGCACAGACTGCGCGAGTCTGCACCGGGTATCGGTTCTTCACCGGCCGGGTAGACCTCCATCAGCAACAGCAGGTCCACTTCCGACAGCACCTGTACAAAGTCTTCGTACAGATCTCGTGTACGGGTAAAGCGGTGTGGCTGATAGATCATTACCAGACGCCGATCGGGCCAGCCTTCGCGTACCGCACGAATAACCGCCTGCACTTCACGCGGGTGGTGCCCATAGTCGTCCACCAGCGTGGCACTGCCGTTAGCCAGTGGCAGCTCGCCCAATACCTGAAAGCGGCGCCCAACACCTTCGAATTTTTCCAGTGCCCGCACGATGGCGGCATCATCGATCTGCTCGTCAGAAGCAACTGCAATGCACGCCAGCGCATTCAGTACGTTGTGCCGCCCAGGCATGTTCAGGCACACCTCAAGGGGCTTCTGTCCCGCCGGACGCTCAACCCTGAAACGGGTTTGCATGCCGTTCTGTCGCAGATTCAGCGCACGGTAGTCAGCGCCTTCATGGAAGCCATAGGTCAGGGTTGGTCGGCTGACCTCGGGCAGAATCTCACGCACCACTGGATCGTCGGTACAGAGTACGGCCAGACCGTAGAACGGCAGGTTGTGCAAAAAGCTGACAAAGGTCTGCTTCAGCTTGCCGAAGTCGCCGCCATAGGTGTCCATATGGTCAGCATCAATGTTGGTTACGATGGCGACCATTGGCTGCAGGTGAAGAAAGGAAGCATCACTTTCATCCGCTTCGGCGACCAGATATCGGCTGCCGCCAAGCTGCGCATTGGTACCGGCACTGGTGAGTCGACCACCAATCACAAAAGTGGGATCGAGCCCACCTTCCGCCATGATGGATGCCATCAGGCTGGTGGTGGTGGTTTTGCCGTGAGTGCCTGCCACCGCAATGCCGTGGCGGTAGCGCATCAGCTCGGCCAGCATTTCGGCTCGACGCACCACCGGAATGCGCAGCTCGCGCGCAGCGGCCACTTCCGGGTTGGTTTCGTTCACCGCAGTTGAGGTCACGATGACATGAGATCCCACTACATTACCTTCGGCGTGACCGATAAAGACCTGAGCACCGAGCGATTTCAGCCGATCCGTGGTGGCGGACGGGCGGATATCAGAGCCGGATATCTCGTAACCCTGGTTCAGCAGGACTTCGGCGATGCCACACATGCCAACGCCACCGATACCGACAAAATGGATGCGGCGAATACGGCGCATCTCGGGCACCTCGTAGACTTTTACGCTGCGGTTCACCGCTGTCACTTCATAACCTCCAGACAGATTTCTGCCACTGTCGTGCTCGCCTCGGGACGGGCCTGCTCACGCGCCCGCTCGGCCATCTGCAATAATTGTTCTCGACTGCCAAGTTCGCTCAGCAGAGCGGCCAACCGCTCCGGGTTCAACTCGGACTGCTGCACCACTCGCGCAGCACCGGCCTGTCCCAGATGCCGCGCATTGGCGGTCTGGTGGTCATCCACCGCATGGGGAAAAGGCACAAAAATGGCACCCAGACCGGCAATTTCGATTTCACTCACCGTGAGCGCGCCGGAGCGACACAGCACTAGATCTGCCCAACCGTAAGCCTTGTCCATACGATCAATAAACGGCACGACACTGGCCGTGACGCCCGCTTCGGCATAAGCCGCCGTGGTTGAGTCCAGGTGACGCTTGCCGGTTTGATGCCAGACTTCCGGGCGCTGTTCCTGTGGCAGCAGCGCCAATGCCCTGGGCAACATCTCATTGATCGCCAGCGCGCCCAGACTGCCTCCCACTACCAGCAGACGCAACGGACCTTCACGGCCGGCAAAGCGTTCGACCGGCGGCGCCAGCTCAAGAATTGGTCCGCGTACCGGATTGCCGGTGGTGATAGTATCCCCGCGCCCGGCAAAAGCCTGCGGAAAGGCCTGCAATACTTTGCTCGCCAAACGTGCCAGTGTGCGGTTGGTCATGCCCGGAATCGCATTCTGCTCATGCACCACAACCGGAACGCGTAACAGCCATGCCGCCAGACCACCCGGGCCTGAAGCAAAACCGCCCATACCCAGCACGACATCCGGCTTGGCGCGGTGTAACACGCCCAGCGCCTGCCCAAGCGCACGGGCAAGACGGAAGGGTGCCAGAAGCAGGCTTAACCGCCCCTTGCCACGCAGCCCCGTTACTGAAATTCTGTACAGCGGGATGCCGGATTTGGGCACAATTTCGTTCTCGATACCAACCTGACTGCCCAGCCATTCGACCACAACACCTCGCTGACGCAGAATATCGGCCGTTGCCAGCGCCGGAAATACGTGACCTCCGGTACCACCTGCCATGATCAATACCTTGCGCGAGGTGTCACTCATGCTGGTCGCTCCTCCAGTTTCAGTATTCGCCGTACCAGCGGCAATTCGCGTGGTACCTTCTTCAGCTGCTGACACTTAAGTTCGTAATCAACGCGCAGCACGATCGCGATCATCCCGGCACAAACCAGCAAACTGGACCCACCGTAACTGAGCAATGGAAGCGTCAGCCCCTTGGTGGGTAGGGCTCCCACGTTAACGCCGATATTGATCAGCGCCTGACCGGCAATGATGAAACCGAAGCCATACACCATATAAGCCCTGAAGAACTGCTGCATTTTTTCAGCACGGCGACCAATGATAAAAATCCTGGCCACCAGCAACACATAAAGCGCCACTACAATCAGTGCCCCCAGCAACCCCAACTCTTCCGCCAGTACCGAGTAGACAAAGTCAGTATGCGCCTCGGGCAGGTAAAACAGCTTCTGCACACTGTTGCCCAACCCGGTACCAAACCAGTCGCCCCGTCCAAAGGCAATCTGCGCCTGCGACAGCTGATAGCCGCTGCCATAAGGGTCAGCCCAGGGGTCGGTAAAACTTTTCAGGCGCTCAAGCCGGTAGGGCTGAGCAAAGGCCAGCAATCCAACCAGCAGGCCGGCTGACACTACAACCACCAGCAGCTGCATGAACCGCATGCCGCCCAGAAACACCATGCCGGCTACGGTGCCGACGAGTACAACCAGTGCACCGTAGTCTGGCTCCATAAGCAGGGCTACACCGTAAAAACCCATCGGAATGGCCGGCTTGACCACGCCCCACCAGCCGCTGCGGACTTCCGCCAAACGCCTGACAAGGTAACCGCTGATGAAAATCACCATGCACGCCTTGGCGATTTCGGAGGCCTGAATATTGATAGGCCCCACGCCGATCCAGCGCCGCGAACCATTCACTTCACGACCAATACCGGGAATCAACACCAGTATTAGAAACGCGAGACCGATCAGCAGCAGCACACCACTGTATTTTTCCCAGGCTCTGACCGGCACCATCAGCGCCAGGGTGCCACTCACCAATGCAACCAGCAGAAACCCGCCATGGCGCAGGATGAAATGACCCGGTGAACCAAAATCGCGCGCCGCCACATCCATGGACGCGGACGTAATCATCACCAGCCCGGTCAGCATCAAGGCAAGTGTGCTTACCAACAGCAAGGGGTCCAACGGCGCCACTCCTGCTGGCACTTGCAGCCTGGCGGGGATCTGAATGGATGGCAGCGCCAGTCTCATGACAGCCCCTCCACCGCCTGAATGAACATCTGCCCACGCTCGCTGTAACCCGAAAACATGTCGAAGCTGGCACAGGCTGGCGACAGCAGTACCACATCACCCGGACGGGCAAGCTCCGCTGCACACTGCACCGCTTCCGCCATGCTGCCGGCAAAATGATGCCGAGGCCCTTCAACCTCTGCCGCGATCTGACTGGCATCTCGACCGATCAGTACCAGATCACGACTGTAGCGACGCAGCGGTGCGGCCAGTGACACAAAAGACTGGTCCTTGCCAACACCACCTGCAATCAGAATCAGACGAGCATCACCTTCCAGCGTAGCCCCCAACCCCTCCAGTGCCGCCAGCGTAGCGCCGACATTGGTACCCTTGGAGTCGTTGTAATAGCTGACACCCGCAACGTCCGCGACCCACTGGCAACGATGAGCAAGGCCCGCAAACTTCTGCAGTGCCCTGAACGACGCGTCACGTGGAATATTGACCGCATCCGCCAAGGCCAACGCCGCCAGACCATTGGCCAGATTGTGGCTGCCGCGAATTTTCAATGCCGAAGCTGGCAACAGTGGTTCAAGCCCACAGGCGAGCCAGGTTTCACCCTCATGATCCAGCAAGCCATAATCCTTCAGATCCGGTCGATTAAGACCAAAGCTGCGCAACTGCATCCCCTGGGCCAACAGGGGCTGAGTCAGCGGGTCCTCACGATTGGCAACCACGACAGCGGCGCCACGGTAGATTCGCTGCTTGGTCAGGGTATAGTCTTGCATGCCGTTGTAACGATCGAGATGATCAGGGCTGACATTCAGAACGGTCGCTGCGGCTGCGCGCAGTTCATGCGTGGTTTCCAGCTGAAAACTGGACAGCTCAAGCACATACAGCTCAGCGGGGTCCTGCAGCAAATCCAGTGCCGGAGTACCGATATTCCCCCCCACACCCACCTTGATACCGGCTGCTGCAACCATCTCACCTACCAGTGTGGTCACGGTACTTTTGGCATTGGAGCCGGTAATGGCCACGATGGGAGCCTTGGCTTCACGGCAGAACAGGTCTATATCACCCAGCAGCGGCACACCAGCCGCCACGACAGAAGCGATAACCGGATGCCGTTTATCCACGCCCGGGCTGATGATCAGCTCGCCAGCTCGACCAAGCCAGTCGGCATCAAGCTCACCAAGACGAAGCTCTACAGACGGAAATTCAGCACGAAAGGCATCAACCCCAGCCGGAGCCTCGCGGGTGTCGCAGACCGCAAAACGAAGCCCTCGCCGTTGCAGGTAGCGCGCACAGGACAGCCCGGTCTGGCCCAAACCGATGATGATGCGCTGCTTGTCAGTCGTAATCAGACTCACCCTGCTCTCCTGCTCGAAACTATCGTTAACGAATCTTCAATGTCGCCAGACCAATCAACACCAGCACCACAGTGATGATCCAGAAACGCACGATGACCCGCGGTTCCGGCCAGCCCTTTAATTCAAAATGGTGATGGATCGGCGCCATGCGAAAAATACGCCGCCCGGTTAGCTTGAATGAAGCTACCTGCAGAATCACGGAGATGGTTTCCATCACGAACACCCCGCCCATGATCACCAGTACCAGCTCCTGCCGCACGATGACGGCAATCACTCCCAAAGCCGCACCCAGTGACAGGGCGCCTACGTCACCCATGAACACCTGAGCCGGGTAGGTGTTGAACCAAAGGAAGCCCAGACCAGCCCCAACAATGGCACCACAAAAGATGATCAACTCACCGGAGCCAGCCACGTATGGAATGTGCAGATAGTTGGCAAACTGAACGTGACCACTCAGATAGGCAAATACGGCCAGCGCCGCAGCCACCATCACCGTCGGCATGATCGCCAGGCCATCAAGGCCATCGGTCAGGTTGACCGCATTGGAGCTGCCCACGATGACGAAGTAGGTGAAGACAATGAAGAAAATCCCCATATCAATGGCGATATCCTTGAAAAACGGCAAAATCAGCTGGGTTTCCACTGGTGACTGCGCCGTCATGTACAGCACTACGGCGGCACCCAGCCCGCCAATCGACTGCCAAAAATACTTCCAGCGTGCAGGCAAACCGCGTGGGTTCTTCTCGATCACCTTGCGCCAGTCATCCACCCAGCCGACGGCACCGAAGATCAGCGTTACAATCAACGTCACCCAGACATAGCGGCTGGTCAGATCGCTCCACAGCAACGTACTGATGGCGATGGAGAGCAGAATCAGAGCCCCCCCCATGGTAGGCGTTCCCGCTTTGCTCAGATGTGATTGGGGGCCGTCAGAACGGATCGCCTGACCGATCTGTTTTTCCTTAAGGCGCGTAATCAACCAGGGACCCAGAAAGAGCGACAGGCCCAGAGCGGTCAGGATACCCATGATGCCGCGCAGGGTGATGTAGCGGAACACCCCGAAGCCGGTATAAAACTGTGACAGGTATTCAGCGAGCAACAAAAGCATGGTTTCAGTTATCCCCTTTCAACAAGGCCGCAACTACCCTGTCCATTGCGGCACTGCGCGAGCCCTTGACCAGAAGGGTCAGCTGTTCCTGCGGCAGTGCCTGAATATGTGTTATCAGTTGTGTTTGTGTCGCAAAATGCTCGGCTCCCTGCCGGATCGCCGCATAGGCATTGGCCGCTGCACGCATGGCAGGGCCGGTTACCAGCAGCTGATCAATATCACGCTCGGCTGCATAGCGACCCACTTCGGCATGCAGCTGTTTCGATTGCTCGCCCAGCTCTGCCATGTCACCCAGTACCAGCACACGATGCCCTGGCAGCTGGGCCAGCAGATCGATGGCTGCCTTTACCGCATCGGCATTGGCGTTGTAGCTGTCATCAATCACCAACGCGCCGCTGTCAAGGCGATGTGGACTGAGACGCCCCGCCACCGACCGGCACTGATCCAGTACACCGGCAATTTTTGACAACGGTCGCCCTGCCGCCACCCACGCCGCCGCCGCCGCCGTTGCATTGGCCACGTTGTGGCGCCCCAGCAACTTCAACGATACCGGCAGCTGTTCTGTACCGTCATCCAGCACAAAACGCCAACTGCCATCCGCATTCATCTCCAGCTTTGAGGCACTGACATCGGCAGCGCCATTTTCGACGCCAAAGCTGATCATGCGACGTTTCAGACGCTGCAGGCGCTCAATCCAGGCCGAGGCATGGGGCGAGTCCAGATTGACAACCCCCACGCCACCTTCGGGCAGCCCTTCAAAAATTTCGCCCTTGGCACGCACCACACCCTCAAGGCCGCCAAAGCCTTCCAGATGGGCACCCATAGCATTATTGAGTATCGCCACATCAGGACGGGTCATGGCTGTGGTGCGGGCAATTTCGCCCTGTGCACTGGCGCCCAGTTCGATCACGGCAGCCTCATGCTCGGGTGACAGCTCCAGCAGCGTCAGCGGGGCGCCGATTTCGTTATTCAGGTTACCCCTGGTTGCCAATACCTTGCCGCTGGTGGCCAATAGCCGTGCCAGCATCTCTTTCACCGTGGTTTTGCCGCCACTTCCTGTGACGGCAAACACGGGTGCACGGAACAGCGAGCGGTTGTATCCGCCCAGCTGCCCCAATGCCTTTAGGGTGTCGGTGACAACCAACTGAGGCAGGGTTGTGTTCATCAACTGACTCACAACCACGGCCTCAGCCCCCTTCAACTCGGCAGCACCGACAAAATCGTGACCATCAAAATTAGGGCCCTTCAATGCCACAAACAGATCACCCGACTGCAACTGCCGGCTATCCGTGACAACCCTTGCGACGGTTCTGTTCTCTCCCTGAAGATGCGCTCCGAGCACCTGCTTGAGCTCATCCAGTTCGAAGGCGCGCATCATACATCAGCTCCCTGTTTCAATACACGCAAGGCGTGTTCATGATCACTGAATGGGTGGCGTGTTCCATCTATTTCCTGATAGTTTTCATGCCCTTTTCCGGCAATCAGTACGAGATCGCCGGGACCGGCATGACTCACAGCCCAGCGAATGGCAGCTGCACGATCCTGCTCCACATGCAGGCGCGCAGTCGCAGGCACCCCTGCCATAACCTCACGAATGATCTGCTCGGGTGGTTCACTGCGTGGATTATCACTGGTCAGCACCAGCCGATCGGCAAGCTTTGCTGCAACAGCGCCCATTTCAGGCCGCTTGCCCCGATCACGATCACCGCCACAGCCAAATACACACCAAAGATGGCCGCTGCCCGGCTGATGCAGACGCAATGCCTGCAACGCCTGCGCGAGTGCATCCGGAGTGTGGGCATAATCAACAACGACCAGCGGCTGCCCTTCGGCCTGAGGTAAACACTCCATACGTCCGGCCACCGGCCTGACTGCACCAAGGGCTGACGCGATCTGCTCAAGATTGAAACCCATCAGCTGCAGAAGGGTTGCACTCAGCAGCAGATTACTGACGTTAAAGCTGCCCAGCAGGGCCGAATGCACTCGCTGATGACCCTGAGGGGTTGTAAGCTCAAACCGGCAGCCGCTGGGATCAAACTCCATCTGACCGGCAGCCACATCAACTCCAGGCTCGACACTGCCGAAACCGAGAACACAAGACGATTCGCTGGCTTCACGATCAAACAAGGTGCGACCAAACACATCATCCAGATTGATTGCCTGCAGCGGCGGCGCATAGTCTGCAAACAGACGCGCCTTGGCATCGCCATAGCAAGCCATGTCACCATGATAATCAAGATGGTCCCGGGTTAGGTTGGTAAACGCTGCCGCCGTAAAATGCACCCCAGACACACGCTTCTGGTCCAGTGCATGGCTGGACACCTCCATCACCACGTACTCGGCACCCTGAAGCCGAAATTGGGCCAGCAATGCCTGCAGCGCGATGGGATCGGGCGTGGTATGGGTTGCCGGCTGCAAATCATCGACAAAACCGTTGCCAAGGGTGCCGATTACGGCACAGCGATGCCCCAACGACTCGAGTGCCTGTGCCAGATAGCTGCTACAGGAAGTCTTGCCGTTGGTACCGGTTATGCCGACCACCTTCAGATGCCGGCTGGGCCGGTCATGAAAGCGGCTCGCCACATGACCCACCACCTGGTCCAGGTTATCAACCTCCAGCAACGGAACGGAAACCTCGGCTCGTTCGGCGCTGTCCAGTACGCCATGCTGTACCATCACCGCAACAGCACCCTGCTTGATCGCATCCGCGATAAAGTCAGCACCGCGATGATTGATACCTGCACGCGCAAAAAACAGGTCGCCAGGTTTAACCCGACGACTGTCCAGCGCCAGACCACTGACATTCACACTGCGATCAGACGGCAAAGCCGCAAGCGTTGCACACGCCTGCGGCAGTAATGTGAGCAATGATTGAGAATACTGATTCATTGCATCGCCACATGAGTTGATGGAGGTTCAGGCCATTTATCTGGCGGCACATTCAAAAGCCGCAGAGAGCCGGCTGCGATACGCGAGAATATTGGTGCCGCTACTAACCCGCCGTAATATTCCTGCCCTTTTGGGTTGTCGACCATCACCACGATAACCAGACGCGGGTTGGTCAGAGGTGCAACCCCTGCAAACACCGACACATACTTGTCTTCGGCATAACCGCCGCCGCTCGCCTTGTGAACCGTTCCGGTCTTGCCACCGACACGATAGCCTTCAACCGCTGCCCGTCGGCCCGTACCTTTTGCACTTATGACGGTTTCAAGCATATCCAGCACCTGAGGCCCCACACCCGGCGGCAAAACCCGGGTGCCAGCGGGTGTCTGAGTCTGTTTCAGCAGCGTTGCCGGTCGCATGATGCCGTCGGCCGCTAATGGAACATATGCCTGTGCCAGCTGCAAAAGCGTGGTGGAAAGACCATAGCCATAGGACATGGTTGCACGTTCAACACGCTGACGCTCCGCCAGGAACGGCAACACTCCGGTACGTTCACCGGGAAAGCCTGTGCCGGTATCTCGGCCAAGGCCCACATTGTGCAGCAGGTTGCGAACGGTATCATGCGGCATTTCGAGTGCGAGTCTGGTCACTCCCACGTTGCTCGATTTGGTGATGATCCCGGTAAGATCCAGCTTGCCGTAGTTGCGATGATCCTTGATGCTGGCGCCACCCACTCGAATGTATCCGGGTGAAGTATCGATGATGGAATCACGCGTATACTGGCCACTCATCATGGCTGCTGCCACAGTCAAGGGCTTCATGGTGGAGCCCGGTTCAAACAGGTCCGTCAGTGCCCGGTTACGCAACGCATCCGTCTTGAGTTCCGAACGGTCATTGGGGTTGTAGGATGGCTGATTCACAAGCGCCAGAACTTCTCCGGTCTTAACATCCAGTACCACGGCAGAGCCGGCATCAGCACGATGCGACTCCACCGCTGCCTTAAGCTCGCGGTAGGCCATGTACTGCAGGCGCAGATCAATACTCAACTGCAGATCGCTTCCAGCATCGGCATCCTGCAGTGAGCGGATATGCTTGATGGTACGCCCCACACGGTCTTTGAGCACCAGCTTGCGCCCAGGCTCGCCCCTCAGGCTGTGGTTATAAGCCAGCTCAAGCCCCTCCTGACCTTCACCATCCACGTTGGTAAAACCGATCAGGTGGGTTGCCACCTCTCCTGCCGGGTAGTAGCGCTTGTATTCACGGTCTGCATGCACACCCGGAATACCCAGTGCCTCAACGGCCTCTGCCAGTTCGGGCGTTACCTGTCGTTTCAGATAGAGAAAGCGGCGCTCGGGGTTTGCTGTCAGCACCGACTTGAGTTCGTGCGGCTTCATATCAAGCAACTGGGCCAAACGGGTCAGTCCGCCGTGCTGCAGGTCGGTTCGCAACGGGTCTGCCCAGATGGTTGCAACCGGTGCACTCACCGCCAACGGTTCACCGTTGCGATCCGTAATCAGCCCACGATGAGCCGGAATCAACATGGTTCGCAGCGTTCGAGCATCGCCCTGGCTGCGCAGAAAGGCTTGATCATCACCGTAGAGTGACAACAGTTTTGAAGTAATACCCGCCACGATCAGCGCCAGCAAAAACACAACCAGCCAGATCCGCCAGCTTCTGGCTGCATGGGTCTGTATGATCGGGTCTTCACTTTTGCTCATGACGTATGATCTCGATTGCTTCTGTTTCCGGCACGACCATATCCATTTCACTGGCCGCCAGCGACTCTATCCGATGGTGCGAGGACCATACACTCTGCTCCAGCAGGTACTGCCCCCACTCCACCTGTAACTCGTCCCATTGCTGCACCAGAATCTGGTGCTGGTTAAACAGACGGCGGTATTCATAGGCCGAAAAAATGACCGCCATCGCACTGATCATCACCGCCAGGGTCAGCCCCGTCACCAGCAACGCTGGCACCAGCAACTCACCTCCGCTTACCATTCGCTGCTCAGGTTCCCCTTTTGCGCGCTGCGGCAACAGCCTGCGCCGCGCAGACCCAAGCCACTCCTGCCAGAACTCGGCCGTCAACCAGACGGGTGTGCCAAAACCAAGCTTCATGCCAGTTTGATGGCGGCACGCATTACAGCACTGCGTGCCCTGGGGTTCTGGTTCAACTCATCCTTACCTGCCTTTACAGCCTTCCCTGCCGATTTAAGGCGTCGTTTCATCATCGCATCGGTCACCGGCACACCTGGCGGCAAGTGCTCATCCCCTTTAACGTGACGACGAATGAAGCGCTTCACAATCCGGTCTTCCAGAGAGTGAAAGCTGATCACGACCAGCTTGCCCCCTGGAGCTAACACCTCAAGCGCCTGATCCAGGCACTGTTCCACATCATCAAGTTCACGGTTAATGTGGATGCGAATGCCCTGAAAGGCACGCGTCGCAGGATTTTTGCCTTTTTCCCAGCGAGGGTTGGCTTCTGCAATGATTTTTGACAGCCGTGCCGTTGTGGTAATGGGAGCCTGCTCTCGTTCAGCCACGATTGCGCGCGCCATACGCCTTGAAAAACGCTCTTCGCCGTAGCGATACATCACATCCGCGATTTCCTGCTCATCAGCACGATTGATCCAGTCTGCGGCACTCTCACCGCTACTGGTATCCATGCGCATATCAAGCGGACCGTCGTTGACGAAGCTAAAACCTCGCTCAGGATCATCCAGCTGAGGCGAACTGACCCCCAAATCCAGCAGCACGCCAGTGACCTGCCCCATCAAGCCACGCTGCTCAACAAAGGACTGGAGCTGTGCAAAAGAACCATGTTCGATACTGAATCGAGGCTCACCGGCAAAGCGCTCAGCGGCAAAGCTGATTGCTTCGGGGTCCTTGTCGATGGCCATGAGACGACCGCCTGCAGAAAGCTCTGCAAGGATACGCGCACTGTGACCGCCACGGCCGAAGGTGCCGTCGATGTAGAAGCCTTCCGGATCTGTTACCAGCTCCTTGACCGCCTCTTCCAACAGAACTGTGGTATGGCTGAATGTCTGACTCATGCTGCCCCGTTACCTGGGAGTGCGTTAAAGTGACAGTGACTGCAGTTCCTGGGGGATATCTTCATCCTCATCAGCCTGCAAATATTCGTCACGCGTACTGTTCCAGAGCTCTTCACTCCAGATCTCAAACTTGTTGCCCTGCCCCAACAGCACAATCTTCTTGTCCAGCTGCGCATACTCTCGCAGCGGTGCCGGCAGCAACATGCGCCCATTAGCATCCAACTCCAGATCGGTCGCATGACCGGTCAACAGACGCTGAATGCGACGCACCGCCTTGTTAAAACTCGGCAGCGCATCAATGCGGGCCTGAATTTCGTCCCACTCGGGCTGAGGATAAAGCAGCAGGCATTTGTCTTCGGTATCAATCGTCACCACCATACGGCCGTCACAATGGCTGTGTACCGACTCGCGATAGCGTGCCGGAAGCGCCATTCGGCCCTTGGCATCGAGATTGATCGGATTGACTCCGCGGAACATGACGCCCACTGTCTTTCCCCAAATAGCCCACTTTTAACCACTTTTTCCCACTACGCGACACTATAGGTAGTAAGCACAGTAGATGCAAGGTCGAAAACATGTGAAAAGGGTGTGGTTATCAGATGAGATCGAGGCCATGTCCTGCCTGACCGAAAATAGCTACAGCCCATGCAGCATGCGACCTGCACGGGAAGCTGATAGGAAACATGAGGTTGCAGGTGTAAAAGTGGGACGGGCGTCAAAGCGTTGGTGGGAGAGACGACAGTTATTGATCTCAAGCCACGAGAGATTCGCGGCCCAACAGCAAGGTTCAGTGCATCACAACCTTGTTTCTGCCATTGCTTTTGGCCGCGTACAGGTTGCTGTCTGCACGACCAAACAGGGACTCGGCTGTATCGTCAGACACGACCTCTGCCACACCGATTGAGATCGTGATGTGTACCGGGCGACTCTGGAAATTGAACGGGCTTTGCTCAACAGCCTTGCGCACCTTCTCGGCCGCTTGACGGGCGGACTCCCCACCGGTCGACGGCATCAAAATGACAAACTCTTCGCCGCCAAAGCGAGCAATAAAATCAACCCCGCGCAAACTGCTGCGCAGCACTTTGGCCATCAGCCGCAGCACCTTGTCGCCCGCCAGGTGACCATACTGGTCGTTAATGCGTTTGAAAAAGTCGATATCGGCAACACAAAGAGCGAAAGGTGTGCCGTAGCGCTGATAGCGCGCAATTTCATTCGCAAGCTGCTGGTCATAGGCAAACCGATTCGCCAATCCCGTGAGCGGATCGGTACGCGACTTCATATGCGCTTCTTCCGCACTTCTGCGGAACCCGGCAGCCTTCGACTCCATCTCCTCAAGGCGACTCAACAGGATCTTCCGCTCCCGCTGCAGTTCGGCGACATGCTGATTTTCCGCTTTCTTGTGTGTATCAACCGCTTTGATCAAGCTTGCCAGCTGAGTACTGACAGCCGTTTTCAACTCATTGATGTCACTGGTCTGTTTGACCGCTTGACTGATTTTATGAACATCATGGCGCACCGTCTGGTCCAGCAGATTATTGCGCTTAAGCTGTACCACATCAGCCGTTTCTGCCCTGTCCAGAAAGCTGCGCAGATAGGCAAGCTGTTCATTCAACCCCACAAGATAGGCCTGAATATCTTCCCCTGTACTACCTCCGCAGGTCCGCGCCAAGGCGGAAACTTCCTCAAGACAGCGTTCCAGCTCTTCCGGACCGGGACCCGCCTCCAGGCGACTGATCAATTCGTGGGTACGTGCTCGATGCTGGACAGGTACATTGAACAGCTGAATCAGCTCCAGCAATCGCTGGGCCATGCGCTTGCTGATCACATCGTTTGGTTGCGCCAAATCATCAGTGCTTACAGCACCAACGTCAGAGCGACTGGTCTGCCTCTGAAAGGTCAGAAGCGTATCAATCAGCCCCGGCAGCTGCCGCATATTGTCAGCTGTGCCGGCAAGCTTTTGCCTGACTTCAACCAGCCCCTCCTCCTTGCTGTCAGCCGTACCCTGCAACAACAACACCCATTCATCGATGCGCTTGACCAGTTGCCGGGCCTGCTGCGCCCGCGTTTCATCCAGTAGACGGACATGTTTTTCGGTTTTGCGCAGCAACTCTGGCACCTTATCCAGTTTGCCAGTCTGTAACTCGGACACCAGCAATGCCAGCAACTGGTCAAGTTCAGCCGATTCGCCATGCGCCGCAAGGTCGAGTTGAATGGCCAGGTTGCGAAGACACTCAGCCGCCTGTGAGCGCTGCTGCTCATGCTGTTCCACCTCAAGTGCCAGCGCTCTGTATTTGCCACGCCAGTCGACCTTGTCTGTCATCGTAAAATCTCCATATTATCTAAGGCGGAACAGTTCAAATCGGATACTCGCAAAACGATACACAACCGGTAACCGGAATACTCTATTTGACCGCACAACCTTCATGACATCAAATTGCGACAACGGCTGCAGCAGCAACACCAAACCGTTGTGGACACGGTTCATTCAATTCGCGGAGCGTTCGCCAAAATCGCGACAGGAGCGCACACAGCCCTGTGATTACGCCATTTATCTGTTCGAAACACTTGAAACACTCCTCAACCCCATACCCCGACTACAGTAACGCCTTTTGAGCAGCGACTTTTTAACACCAGGAGCAGTATGAAATGGATGCTCGCGACGCGTCCAATGTTACAATAATTACCAGTCCGTTACTGGTGTGATCCATGAAGACAGAAAGACTCAGCGCTCAAAACCCCGACCATCTGCAACGTGCCGGCGAACTGTTGCTGGCTGGCGAGCTGGTCGCCGTGCCGACAGAGACGGTATACGGGCTGGCTGCCGATGCCTCAAACCCCGAAGCGGTAGCAAAGATTTTTGCCGCGAAACGGCGCCCGACCAACCATCCGCTTATTACGCACATCGCCTCACTTGATCAGCTGCCACGCTGGGTCAAAACCGTGCCTGACTGGGTCGCCCCTCTGGCAGCAGCGTTTTGGCCTGGTCCACTGACACTGATTTTTGATCGCCATCCGGATGTCTCAGATGTCATTACCGGCGGCCTGCCAACGATCGGAGTGCGTATGCCCGATCACCCGGTGCTGCTGTCATTGCTGCAACGCTTCGATATTGCTGTCGCCGCTCCGTCAGCCAACCCGTACCAGAAACTCAGTCCCACCAGTGCGGAACAGGTACTGGCCAGCATGGACGGGATGATTGCAGCCGTGCTTGACGGCGGTCCCTGCGGTGTCGGCACGGAATCGACCATTTTGCGTGTGGATGAACACAGTGCAGAAATTCTGCGAAGCGGCCCCATCTCAGCAGAGATGCTCCAGCCCTATCTGCAGGTACCGGTGCGCACTCCGAGCAGCCATGAGCACGCTGTCTCCGGTAACAAGAAAATTCACTATCAACCCAATGCCCGCATCACGCTCTGTAAGACTGACGAGATAACGGCCCTGGCTGCATCAGCAGCCCCGCACTCAGGTGCACTGGTGTATTCAACAGCACTGAGATCACTGCCTTGCAAGCACCTGAAGGTGATGCCGGCTGATCATCAAGGCTATCGTCAGGCACTGTATGCCGCCCTGTACGAGGCCGATTGTGACGGTGTAACCCAGCTATGGGTCGAAGCACCACCCAAAGATCCCGCCTGGGCTGATATATGGGACCGTCTGAGTCGCGCCGCTGCCAACTGACTGGTACAAACTGCTGCTTGAGCTGGATAGAGCGGGATCAGTGATCAAAAAATCACGAAAAACATCCAGCTACCATGGCACACCAAAACCACAATACTGAGACAGCGTCTTAACTGCCGATAATCGCCGTTTTTCACCTGACTGTAGTCGTACCCCCACCAGAGCGCGTAGGCTACAAAAAGCAGCGCAAACGCCAGCGCAACTGGCAACAGCAAGGCCACTCACCCCAGCAAACTGGGCAACATGCAGAGACAAAGCCGCCAGCTGTTGCTCCATTTATCGTCTTGCAGTGCCACACCCCAGTGAATCCCGCCCAGAAACGACAGAATTACGGCGCTGTATGACAGGAAGTAAGTAACTGCCCAAGGCTGATGCATCAATACAGTCAACCCGACAAAGGGAATCAAACCGGACAAACCAAGTAGATAGGCTGTTTTGTTCATGAGCATGTCATCAGTGTGTTGGCTTTTATACCGATACGACAGCTGCCGGATTTGGTTCACCCTGCCCTCTATCGATCACCATTTGATTACCGGCGCCTATTGCACAGATCGCTGAACCAATATCTTAATAATTATTTTGCCCATCTCGACTGACATGCTAACATGCTAGAATGTCACTCGAGACCAGTAGATTGATGCCTGTGACCTGACTAAATATAAAACCAAAGGTGACTGAATAATGAAGAAGACAGCTCTCAGCCTTGGACTCGCCATGGCGCTCATCGGCCCTGCCTCTACCTCGCAGGCCGCTACCGAACTTAACTTTGCAACCTGGATGCCGCCAGGCCATCCAATAAATGCGACTATTCTGCCCCAATGGGCCAAGCAAATTGAAGCTGGGACTAAAGGTCGCGTTAGTGTGAAATTCGAATACAACCTGGGTGAACCCGGCTCCATGTTTTCCATCGCTGAGGATGGTGTGGCTGATGGTGCTTGGGGGTTCCATGGATATGTTCCCGGTCGCTTCCCTCTGACCGAAGCCGTTGAAATGCCGATGCTGGGTGCCAATGCCGAAGCGGCATCCGTCAGTTTCTGGAATGTGTACAACGAATACTTTGCAAAGGCAGGCGAGTTTGATGGCCTTGAATTGATGGCTTTGTGCACACATGGCCAAGGGCAGCTGCATACCAAATTCCCCATCAACGCCTTAAGCGACCTCAAGGGCAAAAAAATACGCGTTGGCGGCGGTGTACAAAGTGAAATTGCCAAACGCATGCAAGTGACACCTGTCGCAGCACCCGGGCCCAAAATTTATGAACTACTTCAGCAGGGGGTCATTGATGGAATCACAATGCCCCAGAGTGAACAGCGCGGCTTGAGACTCAATGAAGTGACGTCGCACCTGACGGTATATCCCAGCGGCCTCTATCTCGGCAGCCTGTCCATCTTTCTGAACCCGGAGTTCATGGCCAGCCTGAGTGAGGAAGACCAGGCGGCCATTCGTCGCGTCTCCGGTGAAAACCTTTCACGCACGTGCGGTCAGGCATTTGACGCCGCCGACGAGGACGGTATCAAGACCGCTCGGGAAAGTGGTGTCAACGTCAACGAGCTGCATCCCGGTGATGCGTTAACACAAGAACTCACCACCGTCCTTGAGGGCATCGACCAGGCCTGGCTGGAAAAAACCTCAGCATCTGGCGTTGATAACAAAGCTGCTCTGCAGGCCCTTCGTCAGCGTGCTCGTGATTATCAACCGGAGTCCTGATACACGCCAGAGCGCTTTCAGGTTCTGATTAACCCGAATGCACTCTATAATCATCCTCTGTTTCCTTAAAAAACACCGGGTGCGGGTTTCTTGACAATGCGAATTATCAACAAGAAGGATCTTATATATCAGGATGTACTGGGGCGACTGTTAAGTCGGCAGTACAAGTTTGGTGAGAAGGTCTCGGTCAAGGATATCAGCAACGAAACTGGCGTCAGTCGTCAACCTATCATGACCGCACTGAATAACCTTCAGGAGCGGGGGTTCGTACATATCACCGCTCAGGTGGGCTGCGAAGTGGTCGATCCGGCCGTGTCCGAGGTAGCAGATTTCTATCGGATGTTTTCTGCTACCGAAGGACTGATCGCCAGTCTGGCCGCTGAGCGTCATTCACCTGAGGAGTTGCTCAGACTGACAGAGATCAACGATCAGATTATTGCACTCGGTCACAGCTCAACCCAACTCTCTGAACGGTACCGTCAACTGAATGCCGACTTTCACCGGCATCTGCAGCGGATGGCCCGCTCTGAGATTCTCGGCACACGTCAAATGTCGAACTTTGAACTGTCTGACTTTTTTATCGTGCAAACCTGTGGCTTTCACATGCATCTGAACGCAGCCACGGATGAGCACACGATGATTATTGAAGCAATACGGAATCGGGATACACAAGCCGCCCGTGAAGCTGCCGAAGAGCATATCGCCAGCGTATCCCGAGACGTAGTGACGTTCATGCAGCACTCATCCTGAGATAAACCGGAGCCGTACTCAGCGGCACTCTGTCCAGACAACTAACATGCTAGTATGCAAGAATAAACACAAGAGGCTGAACATGCAGACTGACCACTTTGATACCGATGTTCTGATCATCGGCACAGGACCAACAGGCGCAACCGCTGCCCTTGCACTGGCAACCTATGGCATTGATGTCCATATGGTGTCTCGCACCAACTGGCTTGCCGATACGCCCCGTGCCCACATTACCAATCAGCGCACCATGGAAGTGTTCCGCGCGCTGGATATTGAGGAAGAGCTGTATCGCCACGCGACCCCCTGGGATCAGATGGGCGACAGCCTGTTCACCACCAGCCTTGCGGGGGAGGAGCTGGCACGTCTGCGATGCTGGGGTACCGGTGATGAGCGCAAGGGAGACTACCTCAGTGGCAGCCCCTGCGAATTGCTCGACATTCCGCAACCGATTGTTGAGCCCGTGATTTTCAAGAACGCACTTGAACGTGGTGCACGCGCCGCTTTCAATACGGAATATGTCAGCCACATACAGGATGATGAGGGAGTCTCCGTCACACTGCGAGATCTGATTCAAAACAGGGAATACGTCCTGCGTGCACGCTATTTGATCGGTGCCGACGGGGCTCGCTCACGGGTCGCACAGGATATCGACCTGCCCATTGAAGGCCATCATGGTCGGGCCGGTACCATATATGTGAATTTCAGGGCCGACCTGTCGAAATATGTCGAGCACCGCCCCAGCATTTTGCACTGGATCGTGTCACCTCATGCCAGCTTTGGAGAAATCGGCCTGGGACTGTTGCGCGCCGTCAAACCCTGGAACGAATGGATTGCAGGCTGGGGCTTCGACATTTCGAAAGGTGATCCTGAATTGATTGATGCCGAGCTGACCGAGCGCGTACGCCTGCTGACGGGTGTACCCGACCTTGAAATCGAGATCATCACCAAGTCGATCTGGTATGTGAACCAGGCCTATGCAACGGAATACTCGAGAGGCCGCGTCTTCTGTGGCGGTGACGCCGTACATCGCCACCCGCCTTCAAGCGGGCTGGGGCTGAACACCTGCGTACAGGATGCCTTTAACCTGGCCTGGAAAATTGCCGCGGTTATCAAGGGGGATGCCAGAGCCGATCTGCTGGAGACCTACACCCAGGAGCGTGCACCGGTCGGCAAACAGATCGTGCTGCGTGCCAACCAGTCACGTCTTGATTACGGTGCGCTGCACAAGGCGTTCCGCGTCGAAGGTGCCGAAAACCCGGTTGTCGCCGGCATTGAGCGCCTGAAGTCGCCGACTCCTGAAGGTGAAGCCGCACGAGAAGCCCTTAATCGAGCGCTCGAGCTGAAGAATACCGAGTTCAACGCGCAGGGTGTCGAGATGAACCAGCGCTATCACTCGTTGGCAATCGATGGGTCGGAAGAGGCCGAAGAAGTCTGGGACAAAGACCGACAGCTGTACCTGAAGGCCACCACGCGACCGGGGGCAAAACTGCCGCACGCCTGGTTGATAGACGCCAAGGGTATGAAGGTATCAACCCTGGATCTGGTCAAGGGTTATGGCTTCACGCTGATGACCGGCCTGTCGGGAAATGCCTGGGGCACGGCACTGAAGTCGATCGACAAGCCCTGCCTGAGGTTACTTCAGGTAGGCAATGTCATAAAAGACCCCTATTGTGAATGGCAGCGCAGACGCGAAATACCCGAGTCCGGTGCCCTGCTGGTAAGGCCAGACGGCTATGTCGCCTGGCGTTGCATGGAGGCCGTGCAGGATGCAACTGAGGCAAAACATCGCCTTGAGCTGGCACTGGATTCAATTCTGCTGCAGTAGACAGCCATTAAGGTAAAGTAACATGCTCTGGCGCTACGTCCGGTACCCATCTACCGGGAATAGCGCCGGTTTTGTTTTACCCTGAACTTACCCAAACAGTCGCATGGATCTGCCCGTAGTATGAAAAGCATTAATCACCGCCCTGCCCCGTTCACGCTGTTTCTGGGTTTCATCTCCTCACTTGGTCCGCTGTCGATCGACATGGGACTGCCCGGGCTTTCCGACATCGAAAATTTCTTCCAGTTGGCCACCGGAAAGGGAGCGCTGACATTCAGCTTTTTCGTAGCCGGCCTTGCCGTGTCACCGTTGCTCGGAGGTATTCTGTCGGACCGATTTGGACGCAAGCCGGTCATTCTCTTTTCTCTGCTGCTGTATACCCTGGCTGCCCTGCTGTGCAGCCTGGCTCCCAGCTTTGAACTGTTACTGGGGTCGCGCCTTTTGCAAGGACTCGCTGCTGGACTGTGCCTTGCCATTCCAATCGCTATCATCCGCGACACATTGGAGGGCGAAGCTGCACGGCTGCGCATCTCCTACATGATAATGCTGGTCGGAATTGCCCCACTGGTAGCACCGCTGCTGGGCAGCCTGGTGATGCAGTTCGGCCCCTGGCAGCGCATCCATGACTTTCAGGCGGTTATTGGATTGCTCTCACTGCTGATCATTACATTTACCTTCACCGAGACCTTGCCCGTTGATAAACGCCAGACACTTAATGTCAGAGACATCCTGGCCGAATTGAACAACATTATGGCCAAGCGAGTGTTTCTACTCGCAACGCTGATCTACACATTGGGCTTCTGTACCCTGTTTACCTATGTTTCCGCCTCCTCCAGCCTCTTTGTGGACCACTATGGCTTCTCCATCGACCAACTGGCGCTGATCATGGCTTTTACTTCAGGTCTTGCCGGTGTCGGCTCCTGGTTCAATGCACAACTGGCCAAACGAGGCGTTACCACCAGCCAAGTGATCTTGATCGGCCTGCTGTGCATGCTGGTACCCGCTTTCATCCTACTGTTCATGCCCAATGTGCAGGCCTTGCTATTAGGCAGTTTGATGGCGTTTATTCTGCTCGGATTTGGCCTGTTGTCACCAGCAGCCAACCATATGGCGATGGACGTGATCGGTCAGGGCAAGGGTAAGGCGTCCGGCGTAATGCGGTTGTTTCAGATGAGTTCAGCCGCACTGATCTCAGCACTTTACACGCTGTTGATCGGCATGGTCGGCAGCATAACCGCCACCGCCCTGCTGGTACTGGTCAGCGCACTGCTGGGACTCAAGTGTTGGCTATCGCTGATCCGTTGCCAACAACACGCCTAAGCGCCGCACCAAGCCGATCAAAGTATGCCCGAAAGGCACAATTGATCTGCAAGCGCTGCTCGCCTTGCGGAAACAGCCCAAGGCGAGCCTCTTTTGAAGAACAGGTACCCTTGACCAGGAAGTGATTACGGATCGGCTGATCCTGCACAAACGCCTCAAAGGCTCGCGCGCACATCTCTTCCGGACGGCTGTAGTAGAGGCTGTTCAACTCCCTGTCCATCGCCACAGATGCACGACACAGCTCGCTGGGTCCCTCACCGGACGGATCCAGCATGATTGCCTTGAAGCAGCCAAACAGGCAATCATTCAATGGGTGCGGAACGGGAATCGCGTCATGCAACCAAGCCTTCGAGGCAAACATGCCTTTGGGTGCATCATCGAAGCATTTGTCAGCCAGATAGTGATCGAGTGCATGGAACCATTCATGCGCGATACTGCCGGGGCCTGCATTCTTCGCCAGCGAGAAACAGCGTGTGGCCGGTGTGTAATGGGCAGCCACGCCCGGGCGCCCACCGATACCATACTGAAAAGCCAGCGTACCACGCAGCGAGATAAGTGCCTCAGGTCCATTCAAGATTGTCATCAGGTCACCCAACGCATCGTAGAAATGGGCTGCGGCCTGTTCGTTTTCGTCTCGTGTTACCCAGCGACCGATTTCAATGGAACGAAAGTCATAACGTTTGCGGATGTCGGCGAAATTGATGATTTCACCAAAGCGATGCTCTGGGCCACGGCGGTAGAAAGTACGACTGGAATTACGAGGTGCTGCCATCACATTACTTGCAAGAGACCTTTTTCATTAATCTGTATCATACCCTTTGGAACGGGATCGGTAGACACTCGACACCCAAACCCAAACCCAAACCCAAACCCAAACCCAATGATATTGTCTTATATTGAATACACTTTTTAAATAGAGCCAAGGATCAGCATGAGTGTGAGAAATCCAAACACAGTCGTACCGGACTGAAACTGCGAGTTTGTCTGCACCTGTCCTGGTCTATTTACAGTCAGCAAGGAAGCTTGCCTGCCAGGAAAGGGCCTGCAGCTTTTTCATGATTAATGCTCTGCTGGAGCGACTGAAGCCGCATTCGACCTGCGCCGTGAAGGGGTACCAGCAGTGATCATTGCCCCACCCCCATACTGCGGCTATGATCACTGGAGCCGCAACCTGTCAGGTTACGGCTATAAATGAATTTCAGACCCAGGGACCAGAATCACGCTTTTGCAGGACGCAACCCAACACGCATTCGCTTGCATCACCTGCCAAGCTTCTTCTGTGCCTTCAACTGCGGTCAACCAAAAAATGGAGTTTGAATATGACTGAGCAGGTAGTAACTGCGGAAAAGCCCACCACTGAAGGCAGCTGCAAGCTGGTTTACATTCTATATCTGGTAGGGCTTGTGTTTGGTATCACCGGTATCATCGGTGTCATTATGGCCTACATCAATAAAAGTGATGCACCGGAATGGCTGCAGCGCCACTACCAGTTTCAGATCCGCACATTCTGGATCGGTTTTCTCTATCTGGTAATCGGCAGCATACTGTCGCTGGTCATCATCGGCTGGTTTGTCATCCTTTTCTGGGTTGTATGGCTAATCATTCGTTGTGTCAAAGGCATGAAAGCGCTGGACATGAAACAGGCACCTGCCAACGTCACCGGCTGGCTGTTCTAGGCTCTGATTTTGTTGTACCGAAGCCGCACCTGTACGTGCGGCTTTTTTGTAGCTGAACCCTTCCCGTGATCTGTGGTCATTGTCTGCTACATTGAAACAACTCCCCCCTATCGGCAAAGGACAACATCATGAACAGGACGCTTGTCGCTCTGGCTGTGGCCGCTCTTGTAAGTGGCTGTACGACACAACCGCAAGAGCCGAACGAACAGATCCAGCACCCCCAGTACGCGCCGTTGCTGACCAGCAAGGAGTGGATCGTCGAAGATATTGACGGACAGGGCATCATCGACAGCTCACGCGCCAGCCTCAGTTTCGACTCTGAGGGACGGGTCAGTGGCTCAACCAGCTGCAACCGATACTTTGCCAGCTACAGCCTGAATGGCCATCGGCTTGAGATCAATCAGGTGGCCACCACCATGATGGCCTGCCCGGAAGCATTGATGCAGCAGGAGCGCCGCTTCCTGAATGCGCTGGAAGCGGCCCAGCGCATTGCAATCGACCCCAGCGGTGCACTGATTCTGCAAGGCAATGGCCATCGCATGCTGGCCCGCTAATCTGACAAAGCCCCCACGCCCTGCCAAGGCAGGGCACACCCCTCTTTTTCTCCCGCCCTTCGAATCTTTGACATCTGCAAATATTGATATGAGTCAAAACAAAAACATTTTTTAGCTTATTAAGTATCCAATTAAAGGATCAAAAACATACAAAATAATCAATAATGCTTCTTATTAAAAATAAAATATTATTTATTTTCAATAAGTTAAATTTTTATAAACAATGAAATAGGTATTTTCCAATATGATACATAACGTATTTTTAAAATATTGATTTATGTATCACGAGTGCTAAATTGCGAGGGCTTTCAAACAACAAGAACCCCGATACAGAGGTAAGCTCCATGCATGATAAACTCGCTAACACCATGGAATTTCCGCCGGAAACACCGCAGCCGAACATCTACCCGCTGCGCTGGGAAACCAAGTCTTCCAAAGTAGAAGAGATCTGGGATGCCTCTCTGCGCGAAGCCTGGAACCCGAAAGACCTGCCCTGGGACACCTTTGACGCTTCCAGCTACACGTGGGAAGAACGCGAAGCGATCGCCTACTGGTGGACCCTGCTCTCTGTATTTGATGCCTCTGCTCCGCCCGTGTTTGCAGAAGCCTTCATCAAGACCTACGAAGACCACGAAGAAGATGCCATCCGTCGCTGCTTCTTCTCCGTTACCCGTGACGAGCAGAACCATGAGCAGATGTGTGGCATGGTGATCACCAAAATGCTCGAATCCCCGAGCCCGCTGGAGTACGAGCCCAAGACTGAACTGGGTCGTCGTCTGCAGAAAAACGCCCGCTGGCTCTACTACAACGGCGGCCGTTACTGGAACGGTTACAAGAAAGCCGTACCCAAGTACAACCTGGCCGTACTGTTCAGCTCATTCCTGATGGGTGAAATCGCGGCAGCCACCATCTTCAAGCAGATGTCTCAGAGCTGCGAAGAGCTGGTATTCACTGAAGCGTTCAAGAACATCGGTCGTGACGAAGGCCGCCACATGGCGATCTGCCTGTCGCTGATGGAGCGCGACTATCCGAAGCTCTCCCAGGAAGAGAAGTCGATCATCACCAAGCAGATCCGCGCAGGCTACCTGTTCCTGTCTGCCGTGCTGTTCGAGCCGCCGGCCGAGTTCTGGGATCTACCTGAAGACTTCATCGCTACCCAGCGTGAAGCGGAAGCCATTGCACGTGAAGCCGGCTTCGGTATCCCGACCTACGAAGACAAGCGCGAAAACTGGCGCAACGCCATGCTTAACCTGAAAGCGGTTCTGGACAAGTACGACACTCCGTTCCCGGCGATCCCCGAAGTGGACATCACCGGTGAGGAAGTGACTCAGGCGGATCTGGATTCAGCGGATATCATTCCGATCTTCTGATCCCGCCTGTCCGATGCTTGCTTTTACAGCCGCCCCGACCCAATCGGGTCGGCTGTTTTCCGTTACCAATTTCTGCTGTTACAGGGCTGACTGAGTCATTCAGAGCCCGGAGGTAAGTATGACTACAATCCGTTTGTCCCCGTCCGGCAAGGAGGTTGAAGCCAAGGCCGGCGAAACCGTGCTGGAAACCCTGGAAAATGCCGGCTACGCCCTGCCCAACAATTGCCGTGCAGGTGCCTGCGGCGAGTGCAAGGTCAAAGTGCTCAGCGGTGAATTCGACCAAGGCATGGTGCTGGATATGGCCCTGTCTCAGGACGAGCGTGCCGAGGGCTATGGCCTGATGTGCATGTGCAAGCCACTCAGCGATACCCTTGAGATCGACTGGGGCACGGATGATGCCAAACCCAAACTGTTTCCGCCGCGCGAAAATATTCGCTGCGTGGTCGTGGACCGCATCGAGCGGACGCCGCGTATCGCCGAAATTCGCCTGCGCCCCATTGGTGAGCCGATTCGCTTCTGGCCGGGTCAGTATGTGAGCCTGACCGATACCCAGAAAACGGTCACACCACGTTCCTATTCCATCGCCAACGCCCCGCGCCCTGATGGCGAGATCGTGCTGCAGATCACACGCGTGCCGGATGGCAAGACCAGCAACTGGGTTCACGATGAAGTAAAGCCCGGCAGCATGGTCAACGTGTCAGGCCCCTATGGCACCTTCATTGGCGACCCCAGCACCGATGGTCCCGTACTGTGTCTGGCCGCCGGTACTGGCCTTGCTCCGATTCTGAGCCTTGCAGATGCCGCCCTGCGACGCGGCTTCAAGCAGCCTGTGCACCTGATGTTTTCGGCTCGCACCGAAGATGAGATCTATTGCCGTGGCCTGATGGAACTGTGGAATGCACGTCATCGTCGCTTCAAGTTCATCCCGACTTTGACCCGGGAACAGAAAGAAGGAATGCAACACGGTCGTATTCCCGACATCATCAAGGATCTTTATGCTGACCTGTCAAAGCATGCAATCTACATCGCCGGCAGCCCGGAGTTTGTAGATGCCTGCATCGAAGCGGTCAAGGCGCAGGGTGCTCAGGCCGAGATGATCCACACCGAAGGCTTCTTCGATCAGGCACCACCCGTCGCACCTTCCAAGTCTCAGCTGGTGTGACACAAAGCGCTGCCGGAAATCAATCCGGCAGCCTCTGCTGCTTGTATTCATCGCCCTTTGTGCCTAACGTTGAATGGGTATCCCCGACAGCGGCGACAGCATGGAACCGGCAGACTTTCTCCCCCGTCATCGACTTCAATCCCTGTTGGATCACCTGTTACAGCAGGGTTTTGAAATCCTTGCGCCACAGGTGCGCGATGGCGCTATTCTGTTCAGACCAACACAGCACGTTGATCAACTGCCGAGAGGGGTTACCCAGCAGCAGGCACCCGGGCATTATCGACTGCAGCAGGGTGATTTCCCACGCTGCTTCAGCTGGGCCAACGGCCCGCAGGCAATAAAACCTCTGACGTTTACCCCGCAAGAAACACTCTGGCGCTCGGAGTTGCAGGCCGATGGCAGCCTGCGCTTTCATGAAGCCCCCGTCGTGACCCGTGCTACTGCGGTGATCGGGGTACGTGGCTGTGATTTGGCCGCGCTGGCACTGCAGGACCGCCACTTTCTTGAGCGAATTGAAGACCCTCTCTATCGTCAACGCCGCGACAGCCTGCTGCTGATTGCGGTGGACTGCTCGCACCCGGCTGACACCTGCTTTTGTGCCAGCACTGGCGACGGACCCGAAGTGCAAACCGGATTTGATCTGGCCCTGACCGAGCTGGCCGAAGGTTACCGTGTCAGAGCCGGGAGTGTGCGCGGGGAAGGTATCATGCGGGCCCTGCCACTGGTTGCGTCCGATGCCACCCTGCGACAGGAAGCCATCGAGCAGGCCACACAGGCACGCTGCCAGCAACGGTCCCTGCCAGCCTTCGATCCAGCCGGTTTGATTCATCAGAGTGAACACCCAGCCTGGGACAGGGTCGCTGATGCCTGCCTCAGTTGCGGCAACTGTACCTCCGTCTGCCCCAGTTGTTTCTGTCACAGCGAGGCTGAAGCCCCGACGCTTGATGGCCAGCAATCGGAGCACCAGCGTCAGTGGGACTCCTGTTTCAGTGAAGGCCACAGCTACATTCACGGCCTGCATGTCCGACCGGATACCCGCAGCCGCTATAAACAGTGGTTGACGCACAAGTTCGGCACCTGGGTGGAGCAGTATGGCCGCAGCGGCTGTACCGGCTGTGGTCGCTGCATCAGCTGGTGCCCGGTGGGGATCGACCCGCTGCAGGTCCTCAGCGAGCTGGGCGAAGAGGTGAAATGATGCGTCATCAGCAGCTCCCCGCCAGTGCCGAAGTCGTCCGCCGAGTGCAGGAAACCACCGATATTTTCACCCTGCAACTGCGCCCCGGTGATCAGTCGGATCCGTCGCTGCTGACCATTCAACCCGGTCAGTTCAACATGCTGGGTGTGTTCGGTGTCGGCGAAGTCCCGATTTCGTTCAAGGCCCTGACAAACGACCATGATGGCACGCCCCTGCTTGAACACACCATTCGCGCGGTGGGCCGTGTCACACGGGCACTGTCGGCACTCAAGCCCGGCGACCGAATCGGCGTTCGCGGCCCCTTCGGTCACGGCTGGCCTCTGGCCGAGGCTCAGGCAAAGGATGTGTGTGTGATCACCGGCGGACTGGGCTGCGCCCCGGCGGTTTCGGTGGTTGAGCACCTGTTTGTAAACCGCTCGGCATTCGGCCGGATTCATATCATTCAGGGGGTACGCCACTCTGACGATCTGATCTGGCGAACCCAGTACGAGGCCTGGGCGCGCCAGCCCGATACCGAGGTACAGCTGGCAGCGGACAGCGCCGCACCCGACTGGCCCTGGTTCAGCGGCAGAGTCACCGAACTGATCCAACGCCTGTCACTGCAACCCGCACAGACCCGCGTCTACTGCTGTGGCCCTGAGCCGATGATGCGCGCCAGTGCCGAACAGCTGATCACTCAGGGCGTGGCCGAGGATGCGATCTGGCTCAGCCTTGAGCGCAACATGCAGTGTGCCACCGGCCACTGTGGCCACTGCCAGTTCGGCGCCGACTTCATCTGCCGCGACGGCCCGGTGTTCAATTATCCGCACATCCGTAACCGACTTGGCCTGAAGGGAGTATAGGTGTGAGTAGACCCAAGGTTGCCGTGCACAAATTCAGCTCCTGCGATGGCTGCCAGCTCGCGTTTCTGAATCTGGGCGGGTCGCTGCTGCAGCTGAGTGAACAGGTGGAAATTCTGCACTTTCTGGAAGCAGGCATGAGCGAAGCCGATGCTCAAGTGGATATCGCCTTCGTTGAGGGCAGCCTGTCTACGCCGGATGAGCTGGAGCGCATCAAGCAGGTACGCGCCAACAGCCGCTTTCTGGTCAGCATCGGCGCCTGTGCCACCAGCGGCGGCCTGCAGGCGCTGCGCAATCTGGGCGGTCAACATGATGAATGGCGTGATGCCATTTACGCCCGCCCCGAGTTCATTCAGACCCTGCAGGATGTGAAGCCGATCGCCTCCGTGGTAGACGTGGACCTGGAGTTGTGGGGTTGCCCGGTCAGCAGTACGCAGATAGTGGCAGCCGTGCGTTCGCTGCTGTTTGGCGTCGCACCGGTGGATGATCGTGACCGGGTCTGCCTGGAGTGCAAGCGCCAGCAGGCCGTATGCGTGATGGTTACCGAGGGCAAACCCTGTATGGGCCCGGTCACACGCACCGGCTGCGGGGCGCTCTGCCCGCGCTTTGGCCGCGACTGTTACGGCTGCTATGGTCCTGCCGAAACGGCCCAAAGCGACACCCTGGCACGCCGTTTCGCAGGTTTGGGCCTGATGCCGGACGCCATTGCCCGACGTTTTCTGCTGATCAACTCTCAGGCCCCCTCGTTTTTACAAACCGGCCGGGTATTCTGGCACTCGGGACAGGAGGCTGAAGATGACTGAGCGCCGTATCCGCATCGATGTACCCGCCCTGACGCGGGTAGAGGGTGAAGGCTCGCTGCGGCTCGAAGTCGTTGATGGCCAGCTGACTGAGCTGGGCCTGTCGATCTTTGAGCCACCGCGCTATTTCGAGAAGTTTCTGGAAGGGCGCGATGCCCATGAAGTCGTGGACATTGTGGCCCGCATCTGTGGCATCTGCCCCATCGCCTATCAGGTCAGCGCCCTTAATGCCCTCGAGTCACTGGCCAAAGACCCCTTGCCACACTGGGTACAAAAACTGCGCCGGCTGTTCTACTGTGGCGAATGGCTGCAAAGTCACGCCTTGCATATCCATCTGCTCGCCCTGCCCGATTTTCTGGGTTTCGACTCCGCCATCGCCATGGCCGAGCAACACCCGGAGACAGTCCGGCGCGGCATGCAACTCCAGGCGCTGGGCAATGAGCTGATCCGGTTGCTGGGGGGGCGCTCGGTACACCCCGTTGGCGCCCGCATTGGTGGCTTCCACCGCGCCCCTGAACCCGAGCAGATATCGCCCCTGCTGGACAGGCTGCGCCAGGCTCAGCCACTGGCCCGTGACCTGACCACTTTTTGCGCAGGACTGGACCTGCCGGATGACCCGCAGGACTTTATCAGCATCGCCCTGACTCATCCGGATCGCTATGCCATTGAATGCGGTCGGCTGATTACCAGCACCGGGCTCAGTCTCGGGGTTGAAGAGTTTGAGCAGCACTTCCACGAACACCACAAGCCGGACTCCACCGCTCTCTGGTCCGACCTGAACGGCGAGCCCTATCTCACCGGTCCATTGGCTCGGTTGAATCTCAATCACCAACACCTGCCGCCCGCCATTCAGCAAAGCCTGAAGGCAACCGGGCTGCAACTGCCCAGCAACAACATGTTCCACAGTCTGATTGCTCGGGCACTGGAGATCGAGCTGGTGATTCACGAGGCGATCGACATACTGCAGGACTATGAATACCCAAGCGCCCCCTGCCCGCAGCCCAAACTGAGCGCCGGTATCTGCTTTGGCATGAGTGAAGCGCCGCGCGGCTTGCTTTGGCACCGCTATGAGGTAGGACCTGATCAGCGGATCAAGGCAGCGCGCATCGTGCCACCCACCAGCCAGAATCAGGCGCGCATTGAAGCGGACCTGTATCGCTCGTTGACCGCATTCGGGTTGAACCGGGATGAGGAGTCTCTCAGGCTGAGGGCCGAGCAGGTCATTCGCAACTATGACCCCTGTATCTCCTGCGCCACACATTTTCTCAGGCTGGATATGCGTCGATCATGAGTGGCTGGCGGGTGATCGGCATCGGTTCTCCGTTCGGGGACGACCGTGCAGGCTGGGTGGTCCTGGAACAGCTGGCACAGCACTCACTGCCAGAAAATGTAGAGCTGATAACACTGGATCGGCCAGGTCCTGACCTGCTCAACTGGCTTGAGCAAGATGTCAAAACGGTTTTGATCGATGCTATGCAGACAACTGCATTTCCCACGGGACACTGGATGCCGCTTGATCTCGACCAATTGGACAGTTCTGAAGACCTGTCCAGTCATGGCTTTGGTCTGGCACCCACGTTGAAACTGGCGCAGGCTCTGGGGAGCCTGCCGCATCAGCTCAGGATATTTGGGATCTGCATCGCCCCCCGCTCAAGCCAGCCTGAACACAACACCCTGTCCTCCAGCGTCATGACAGGGGCAGGACAGCTTTCGACTAGGCTGGCAGAACAGATTGCCGCTGATTCAGATGCGCGCTATACCGCAACCGGCAGCGGCGGGGTCGGATCGATCGGGTCGTCATCCCGCTCCGACTGCTCGCGCAGGTAGTGCTCAATCGCCTGCGAAACCTGCTGACTCAGCCCCTGCAGTCCGGTATTGCCGAACAGGCGGTTGAATTCCAGCAGATAGGGGTAGCCATCCACCATCGCCACGTCAAAGCCGGCATGGTCGATCTCCAGTTGCTGGGCCACGCGCAGCACCAGATCCACGGCGGCCTGTGGCAGTGGCGTCTCGATATCCACGGTGCCACCCTGAGACAGGTTGTTATGGAAGCCATCATGACCCTGGCAGCGCCAGAAACCGGCCACCAGCTTGCCGCCCACCACAATGATGCGCAGGTCACGATCGATCGGCAGCTGTTCCTGCACGTAGATCACCGGTGTCTTGCCCAGATAGGCATTCCAGTCGGCCCGGTTCTCGATCAAAAACACCCCCTGCCCCATGCTGCTTTTCGGAATCTTGGCAACAAAAGGCAATGGCATCTGATCCCAGACACGCTCGGCATGTTGCGGATCATTGGGCTCAATCAACGTCCAGGGAATATTGCCTGCAGCCACCATCTGAAAGGCACGGGTCATCTCAACCTTGTCATGGCCAATCAGGTATGAGGAGAGGCTGGGGAAGATCTTCTTGTTGAGACCAAACACCAGTGCATTGACCTGCCAGTATTCGGGAAACAGCACCCAGTCTGCCGCTTCAACCCGTTCGCGTTCACGGAACAGATGCTCGGGTTTGATGTAATGCACATCAGGCAGGTGGAGGGTTCGGAACGCATCAAAGGACACGCATTTCATTTATGTTGAACCGGTGAGTTGAAAGTCGCGGATAATAATCCGCTTCTTCACCGGCGCAAAGCATTTTCTGCTGCATTTTTGAGCAGAAATACGGTGCTGTTTTATCGACCTGGCAGCAGGGTGAATTCACCCGGCAGAGAGTGTAAGCTGTGTTACATTCTGTTCGGTTTCAGGAGTCATGAATATGTCAGCCCAGCGCAATCACCTCGACTTTTTTGCCATCAGCATCATGCTGATGCTGTGTACCATCTGGGGCTTTCAACAGGTGGCGCTCAAGCTGGCGGCAGATGATATCGTACCGACCCTGCAGATCGGCCTGCGCTCCGCATTTGCCGCCAGTGTTCTGTTCCTGCTGATGCTGCGCAGCGAAGGCCGTAACGTCTTCGCCGACGGTACCGTCAAGGCGGGTATCCTGGTGGGTACCATGTTTGCCGTCGAGTTCCTGTTTGTCGGGCTGGGGCTGGAGTACACCAGCGCCTCTCATATGGTTGTATTCCTCTATACCTCCCCCATTTTTACCGCGCTGGGGATGCACTTCGTCCATGCTGACGAACGCCTGAGCCGCATTCAGTGGAGCGGTATTGGTCTCGCTTTTCTGGGCGTCTGCATCGCATTTCTGGGGCCGGGCAACACCGGACAGCAAACCACCCTGTTGGGGGACTTCTATGCCCTGCTGGCCGGCGCCGTCTGGGGCTTCACCACCGTTGCCATTCGCCGTTCAAAACTGTCGGAGGCACCTGCCGTCAAGACGCTGTTTTACCAGATGGCTGCCGCCTCGATCCTGCTGATCGGCATGGCGTTTGCGTTGGGCCGCGGCGAAATGAACTGGACCACCGAAACCAGCATCAACATGGCCTTTCAGGCCGTGGTGATCGCCTTTGCCAGCTATCTGACCTGGTTCTGGCTGCTGCGCCGCTATCTCGCATCCCGCATGGCCACCTTCACCTTCATTACGCCGCTGATCGGCGTGCTGTTTGGCGTGCTGATTCTGGGCGAAACCCTGAGTGTGCAGTTCATCATCGGCGGCCTGCTGGTGCTGACCGGCATCTTTCTGGTCAGTGCCAAGGACCTGCTCAACCGGCGCAGGGCACGGCTGGTAAAAGAGGCACTGGACTCATAACAGCGTAGGGTTGAATCCGCACCCTACTCATCCACTCCGGGCTCAGGCTCGGTGCTCCAGCCCAGATCATCAAGAATGGTGTACAGCGCCGGCAGTACCAGCAGCACCAACAGGGTCGATACCAGCAGGCCGAACACCACCGAGATCACCAGCGGAATCACAGCCATCGCCTGGGTGCTGGTTTCGGCCAGCAGCGGCAACAGGCCTGCAACCGTGGTGCTGGTGGTGATCAAAATGGCCCTGAAGCGGTTACGGCTGGCCGCACTGGCGGCCTGTGCCGTGGTCATGCCCTCGGCACGATAGGATTTGATGAACTGCACCAGCAGAATGGCGTTGTTGACCACGATGCCTGCCAGTGAGGCAGCACCAATCAATGACGGCATGGACAGGTTATATCCCATAATCAAGTGCCCCCAGACCGCGCCCATAAACGCCACCGGAATCGACAGCATGACAATGATCGGTTCCAGATAGCTGCGAAACTGGAAAGACAGAATCAGGAAGATCCCCAGCAGGCCGATCAGCAACCCTCGGGCAATCGACTGTCCGGTTTCCTTCGAACGGGCGGTCTGCCCTTCAACCTGCAGATTGATCCCGGGCCACTGCCGGTACAATTGCGGGAAAACCCGCCGCTGCAGATCAGCCACAATATTGCCGGCGTTGGCCACACGGCTGTCGACATCAGCTGAGACCGTCACCGTGCGCTGGCCGTTAATGCGGGTCACCTGCGCCCAGTGGCGCTCCTCTATGATGCTGACCACCTCCCGCAGGGGAATCATCTGAGCGTTATTGCCGAGAATCACCGTATCCTGCAAAAAGGCACGGGTAGCACGCTCGGCACTGCTCTGACGGATCAGCACTTCAATATGCTGATCCCCGATCTGCACCGTATCGACAATATCACCCAGCAGACCGGTACGAATCTGACCGGCCACATCCGCTGCCGTCAGGCCCAGTGCCAATGCGTTTTCCTTCAGCTTGAGGGTGCGCTGGGGTTTGCCGGGGCGCAGATCATCCAGCACATTGAAGGCACCGGCATAGCTGGAGATTTCCTGGCTCAGGTAGTGAGCAGCCGCTTTCAGGTCATCCAGATCCTGGCCCTGCAGACGGACTTCGATCGGGGTGCCTGCTGGACCAAACCCCGGTTCCTGGATATTCAGTGCAATCACACCGGGGATATCACCGATCTCTTCGTACCAGCGCTCGGTCAGCCGGGCCAGATCAACCGTGCGCAGCTCGGCAGTCAACAGGTCCGCCATCACCGTAGCAACATGCGCGCCCTTTTCTGCGGAACTGGCATGCTGATTGAAACGGGTTTGGATATTGCGCACCAGTTTCTGTCCATTGGGCTGCTGCGGACTGTAGGTCTCACTCAGTCCAAGCATGGCGTCCGTCACCCTTTGCGTGATCGCCTGTGTTTGATGCAGCGGGGTTCCCTGGGGCAGCAGCACGCGTGCCTCGAGCACATCACCGTCGATTTCAGGCATCGCCTCCATGCGCACATGCCCACCGGCCATCAGGCTGATCGAACCCAGCAGAACGATCACCATGGCCGCCAGCACGCCGTAGCGGAAACGGATCGCGCCGTCAGTCAAACGTCCTGTTGCTTCCCGCAGGCGCTCAAAGCGGTGATCAAAACCGCTACGAAAGCGGGAGGGAGGTCGCTCCTGTCCCTTCGCCCTGGCCAGGCCGCTTTTCAGATGATGCGGCAGTATCCAGAAAGCCTCGATCAACGATGCCGCCAGCGCCGCGATCAATACCACCGGCAGTACTTCCAGCACGGCTCCCAGTTCACCAGCCAGAAACGCAAGCGGGACAAAGACGGCCGCGGTGGTCAAAAACGAGGAGAAGACCCCAGGCATGATTTCCAGAGTGCCTCTTGCCGCCGCCTGCAGTGGGGTGGCTCCCAAGCTTGCATGGCGCGCAATGTTTTCAGTGATCACCACTGAGTCATCCATGACAATACCGATCGCCATCAGCAGCGCCACCAGCGTGATCATATTGAGTGAAAGACCGCTCAGCGCCATCACCAAAAAAGCACCGGCAAAAGCGGTTGGCAAACCAAACAGTGCCCAGAACGCCAGCCGAGGGCGGAAAAACAGCGCCATCACCAGCCCCACCAGCAGCAGGCCGGTGATGCCGTTGCTTACCAGCATCTGCAGGCGGTCCTTGACGATGGAGGTCATGTCCTGAGTAATGTCCAGGTTTACACCCTCGCGGCGGGCCTGTTCCTCCGCGATGAAAGCCTCCAGAGCATCCATCACCCGCAGGGCATCGTCATTACGGTTCTTGTGAACCTCGAGAATAATGGCGCGCTGGCCGTTGAATTCGACCCGCTCCTCATCCCGCTCATGGGTTTCAGACAGGCTGGCAATGTCACCCAGCCTCAGCACCGCTCCGCCGGCATTGGCCACAACCGGCAAACGAGCCAGAGCCTGCAGCGTGCGGCGCTCATCGACAAAACGCAGCTGGATATCCTGATTATCGGTTTCCAGCGCCCCCAGTGGCATATCCAGACTCTGGCGGCTGATGGCGCGGGCAATATCACCGGCATTCAATCCGTACTGACGCAGCTGGTCACGGGAAACTTCCACTTGCCACTGGCGCTGGGACAAACCTACCGTCACCACATCGGCCACACCCTGAAGCGTAAACAGACGGTCTTGCAGCTCATTGGCGTAGCTTTCCAGATGGGCAAAGCTCATCGGCCCGGATACCGCAATGGCCGCAATCAGATCGGTACGGTAAAGCTCACGAATGACCGGCTTTTCGGCCGTTTCCGGCAGGTCGGTCAAGGCATCCATTTCGGTGCGGATATCATCCAGAAACCGGCCCATATCTCCCTGCGGACCCATGCTGGCGATCGTCTGAGCCTGGTTGTCCCGTGCAGTACAGCTGATCTCACGCATGTGATCCACCCGCTGCAGGGCTTCCCCCAGCCGCTGGCAGATAGCCTCCTCAACATCGGCAGCCGTGGCGCCGCGATATTCCATACTGATGCTGACTTCTGGCGGCAAATAGGCGGGAAAGGTTTCACGGGTAAGGCTGGGGGCAACAAACACGCCCATCGCCAGTATCAGGATCAACAACAGGTTACTGGCGGTCGGATGACCGGCAAACCAGCGGATCATGGCTGCTCTCCCCGCGCGTCCTGTTGCAGTCTTTGCCAGGCCTGCTCATCCGGCTGCGGTGCAAGCAAGGCACCCTCAACCGCGGGCACCAGATCATCCAGAATCAGCCGCTCCCCCGCGTCCAGTCCCTCGGCAATAACGGCCAGATCTCCCTGCTGCCAGGCAACGCTGACCGAGCGGCGCTGCAGCCGGTTATTGTCATCCGCCAGATAGACCTCATTCTGATGCAGCGCACTGGCCGGAATCACGATGACCGGTTCAGGTGTAGCTGCAAAGATGTTGGCCTGCACGAACATGTTGCGTACCAACGGTGGCCGTGACGGCGGCTGGGCATTGCGATAGGGTTCATCCACTGTAATCACGGCCTGCAGGGTCCGTGTTGTGGGTTCAAGGCTCGCGGTCACTCGAGTGAGCCGACCGCTCCAGCGAATATCCGGCACATTGCTGGGGCTTACCCATACGTCGAGCCGTTCCAGTGGCAACTGTTGAAGGAAGTTAACGAAATCATGGCTGGAAGCCTCGGCATCGGCCGCGACCGGCGCCAGGGGCAGCTGGGACAAAACCCGGCGCAGCGCTTCCAGCTCCACCTGAACGGTAGCCTCGGCCTGGGCAATATCATCGACTGTAAACAGGGTTTGGCCGGCGCTGACATACTGGCCTGTTTCCACCTCGGCCTGATGTACGCGCATCGCCCAGGGTGCCTTGAAACGTGTATCTTCAAGATCCTTGATGGCGTTTGCCCGATTGACTTCGGCGCGGGCCTTGCGTGCGGTCAGAGCATCACGTCTGACAGGAATCAGGCTGAGTTGGTTGGTCAGACTCTGTACCGCCTGCTCTTGCTGCAGGGTGGCCCGCTGCTGCTCATCCAGGCGGGTGGCAGACAATGCACCGCGCTGTACGAGCGTTTGTGAACGCTCCAGCTCACGCTGCACCAAAGCCAAACGACGCTGTTCCAGTGCCAGCAGAGCCTGGGTATTGTCTTCTTCCTGCACCAACTGACGCAGCTCGGCTTCCAGACCGGCCAGATCCGCTTCGGCGGCCGCTTGCGCCAGCTCATAGCGGCTGGGATCGATCTGCAGCAGAGGGGTATCTGACGCAATCAAATTGCCACTGTCCAGCTCCGGGTGCTTCCAGACGACACGCCCGGCCACATTCGCCACTGCCTTCCAGCTGTGGGCCGGCAACACCTGACCATAGCCACGCACCTGTGTGATCAACACCTGAGGCACAATATCCAGCACCCGTACCGGGGTGGCCACCGTCTGAGCATCAATACGTTGTGGCGGCTGTTTCAGCTTGACCATCACCACCACGAAGAGCACTCCGGCAACCAAGGCCAAAGCAAGGGTGAACTTATTTTTCCTTGTCATGCGTCGTCTCCAAGAGGCTGTCGCTGAAAAGCCGATAGATACGTGGGGCCATATGCTCAATAGCATGCAGCTCACCACTGACCATCCCCTGCACCACCAGTCCCTGTATGGCACCCAGATAAAGCACTGCCGCTGCTTCAGTATCAATATCACGGCCCAGACAGCCTTGCTCGGCACCCCGCTTGAGCAGTGTAACGACTCTGTGCCGGTAGTTAGCCAGCGTGTTGCGGACAATCTGCTTGGCAGGTCCATTACCAGGCTTTTGCAACTCACCCAGCATCAGCCGGGGAACGCCAGGGTTTTGGACAATAAAGCTCACATGAGCCATAAACATGGCCTCCAGCGCCTTGTCAGCCTGCTCATACTGTTCAGTCACACTGAAAACACGCTGACTGAGCTGATCGGAAACCCAGCGAGCCACTGACTCCCACAAACGACCTTTGGTGGGAAAATGCTTGAACAGAGCCCCCTGAGACAGCCCTATTCTTTCGGCAATACTGGCTGTCGTTAACGTGGAGGGATTCTGGTCGGCAGAGAGCTGTACAACGGCCTCTATGGTGGCGGACTGTCGCTGTTCAGTACTCTGATAGACCCTTTTGGGACACTCTATTGTCTCAGGCATGGCATAACCCAAAGAAAGTAATTAATTACTTTATATTGGGAGAGTAAGCCCTTTTATGCAAGCTGCGATTACGAGATGGATACTGTCGCACATTTTTGCGCTGATGGGTTTGCGATGATGTTTGGCGAACTGACGACTGAGCATACGGAATCGATCACTTACGCCAGATCTGTTCATGTACCAGGCCAAGTGCAGTTCATCATCGATGGCTTGCTGGTGTCGTGATCAAAGACTTATGGCTTGCTGAACGTTCTGATCACTGCCGTTCGGCCCCTGCTGTCCACCGGACAGTTGGCGCTCTATCTCTTCCCTGATCATTGCCTCGATCCTCATCCGCACATCAAATGGCAGTTGGGCCAGAGACTCTTCAGTCAGGCCCAGCTCCTTGAGCACCTGGTAGCGAATGCGTTCAGCGGGTGACATCTGCAGCAGACGCATCAGCTCATCGTGTGCATCCTGCTCTGCCGTTTGCTCCATGCGCATGTTGTTTTCTGCAGCCTGATCTCGCTCAAGCTGTTCTCGGCTTTGAGCAGCGGTTCTGGCGGCCTCTTCCTGCAGCAGCACGGCAAAATCCACCTCTCCTTTTTCACTCGCGGATCGGGTCTGCGTGATCATAGGAGTTGAGTGTGAGTCGATCCTGATCATCCGGGGCTCCTTTATTAGGTGACACCAGACTCAAGCAAGATTCAGGCCATGATCTTTAACTCAATCCTATCAACAACTTGAGCGCCACAAGTGGCAAAGTGCCGCCTGCAAACAGGTCAGTGCTTGCCGCTGCGGCGACGCCTTATGCAATCATGAACTCATCAAAGAATGCACTCAGCTCTGCATGCGCATCAAGCGGCAGGATAGTGGCAATATGCTGGTCCGGCCGAACCACAACCATGCAGCCGCTGTCGCGATCGATACCACGCTGCTCGAAAACATCGTGGCTGGCATTGGTCTGAAACACCTTCTCATAGTCCCTCAGCCCATATTTGCCCTTGGCAGGCCAAAGATAGTTCGGCAGCGTTTCTATGGCGAGATCCTGCTGCTGGAACACGGCGTAGACATCAATCACCGAGTCAATATCCGCATCGGCAGGCGTATATTTTTTGACCGGTGATGCTTCAGCGTTTTCGAGAAACTGTACCAGCTTGCCAGTCTCAGAAGCGGTATCTCGCGGATCCTGCCTGTTGCCGAACACAAATACGCGCCAACGACCGTCCGCCTTGTTCAGATGGCCAAGGTGGACTGGACAGCCATCGGCGACACGAACCGCTTGGGCTGAATGGAAACGCTGACCAATCGGGAAGCCCGTTGCCAACCCCTGATGCTCATGACCGGTACACAGATAGGATTCATCGTAACCAATGGATGTACCCGCGATAAAGCCGTTCTGTCTGGCGATGAACTTCTCGATATCCGCCGTGCTGGTCTTCCTGGCCTGTCCATCTGCCTTGTCTGCACTCGGGCGCGTGGCCACCAGGGCGGACATTTCACGATCGGCATTGATCAGCATCTGCGCCACCTTGCGGCGCTCCGTAACATAGGTCTGCAACAGCTTGGGATCAGACTTGCCCTGCAGCACTGCGGCCAGTTTCCAGCCCAGATTGAACGTATCAGGCAGCGAGGTATTCAGGCCCCAGCCACCCTTGGGGCTGTGCGTATGACAGGCATCACCGGCCACAAAGGCACGCGGGATGAGGCCATCCGAGTTGCCTACCGGGTTGTTGTCGAATCGTTCGGCAACACGCTGCCCCACTTCGTAGATTGACCACCAGCCTACTTCCTTCACATCAAACGAATATGGCTGCAGAATCAACTGAGCCCTGGCGATGAGGTCATCAGCCGTCAACTCGAGCTGTGATGCCCTTTGATTATTCTCCAGCAGCCCCAGCTCCACATACAGTCGGACCAGATAGCCACCCTCTCGGGGAACGATCATCACGGCGCCGTTTTCCTTGGACTGGATAAAGGTTTTGACGCGGATATCAGGAAAATCGGTTACCGGCAGAACGTCCATGACGCCCCATGCCTTGTTGGCAGAGTCACCCTGCAGCTCAATGCCCAGACTCTTGCGCACCGCACTGCGCGCACCGTCAGTACCGACCACATAACGCGCCTTGACCGTTTCAACTTTGGCCGACTGCTCGGCATCAACACGCTCAAAGGTCGCCGTGATTGGGTGTGCATTCAGGTCCTGGGTAAGACTTTCATCCACCTCCAGTTCAAGAAGGCGGCGGCTGTAGTGTGGCACCAGATGTGTAACCGATTGCGCCATGCCTTCCAGCAGCAGTTCATGCAACCGTGCCTGGTTCACGACACCGTGAACGAACTCAGACAGACCGAGGCGCGCATCCGGTACCTTGTGGGTGCGCTTGATGTTTTCGGGATGATCGGTGTCTGGCTCCCAAAACGCATTCTGACGCAGCTGGTAGCACTCTTTTACCAGCATCTCGCTGCTGTTGAAGGCTTCCATGATCTCCATGGTGCGGCAGGAGATGCCATCGGCCTGGCCAAACAGCATGGGGCCGGACTTCTGCTCAACGATACAGGTTTTGATATCGGCAAACTCGGACAGCTGACGTGCCAGTGCGAGCCCTGCGGGGCCACAACCGACAATCAGGACATCCACTTCCTTAGGCAGATCCACAATGGGCGGCGGGGCAACCGGCTCACGCGCAGCATCAGGAATTTGGTAGTTGCCGGGTTTGAAACCGTTGAGATGATATTGCATCACGCGATCCTCTTATGCTTATTCGCAGGGCCAATATGACTTTAGCCTGTCTTTGCGTTTGTTGACTGTGTGAAGACTAGAGGATTGGTGCCGCGAGCCTGTCACCTGAAAATGGGGACAAGACGCTCGCTCATCAAGAATGTGCAGTGTCTCCTCGGATAAAAGAACCGCTTTTTTTGATGATAAATATCACCTATCCTTCGATCCGATTGATAATGGTCACCATTAAAAATCCCGCTGCACAGGAGTGATGCCTTGCCTACCCCAGCAAAGTTTTATTTAGAAGATTTGAGCGTTGGACAGATATTCACCAGCGGTACGGCACAACTTGATGAAAAGGCCATTGTGGAATTTGCCCGCAGCTACGATCCGCAACCTTTTCATCTAGACGCGTCAGCGGCAAAAGACACCCTGTTCGAAGGGCTTGCCGCCAGCGGCTGGCATACCGCATCGACAACCATGCGTCTGCTGGTGGAGGGCGGAATGCCGGTTGCAGGCGGCCTGATCGGTGCCGGCGTCGAGGTCAGCTGGCCAAAACCTACACGCCCTGGTGACACCTTACAGGTGACAAGTGAGATAACCCAGGTTACACCCTCCCGATCACGGCCAGACCGGGGCATTGTCACTGTCCGTTCGGAAACATCCAATCAGGATGGGCATATTGTCCAGATCATGACGTCCAAACTGGTCGTTTTCAGCCGAAGTACCGGCCAGGACGACATGATCCGTGGGTGACGCCTTGAGTCACGCGTCAGACCTATCGCGCACAGTACACGTCAACTGCCGGTATCCAGCTCCAGTTTGGCCTTGTCGACCAAGTCTGTAGGCAGTTCTTTCTGCACCGAAACGCCGAGTTCCTTGAACTCCGCCGCCTGCTTGATCAGATTGCCTCGACCCGAATACAGCTGTGCAAACGCACGCTCATAGCTGATGCGAGCGCCATCCAGCTTCTTGCCCACATCCTGCATGCTGGTGAGAAAACTGTTCAGCTTGTTGTAGAACCGCTCGGCCCGGTCAGCAAGCTCGGCGGTATGCTTGCTCTGATCCTCAAAGCGCCACAGCTGCCGCACGATGTTGAGACTGGTCAGCAGCGTGGTTGGTGTCGCCACCAGTACATTCTGCTCCAGTGCCCGCTGATACAGGGTTTCATCAGCCTTCAGCGCCTCTACATAGGCCGACTCCACCGGGATGAACATGATCACGATTTCAGGTGAATTCAATCCCGGCAGACGATCATAACGGCGCTCGGCCAGCTCCTTGATGCGATCGGCAACCGCACGGGCATGCTCGCGCAAAGCCTGCTGACGTTCACTGTCCTGTTCAGCATTGACATAACGGGTGTAGGCCGCCAGCGAGGTCTTGGCATCAATGATCAGGTGCTTGTCACCGGGCAGATAGACGATCGCGTCAGGACGCTGGCGTCCATCTTCACCGTTGAAGCTCACCTCACGCCGGTAATCGACGCCGGCCCTGAGGCCCGCGTTATCCAGTACGTTTTCCAGCATCAACTCGCCCCAGTTGCCCTGAACCTTTTTCTGTCCCTGCAAAGCAGTGGTGAGTTTTTCAGCCTGTTCGGTAATCGCACGATTTAGCTGCTGCAGATTCTGCAATTCGGTACGCAACTGGACACGCTGCTCCGTTTCCCGCAGGTGAATATGCTCTACCTTTTCCCGAAACCCCTTCATTTCGCTTTGGATTGGATTCAGTAGATGGTTAAGGCTCTGCTGACTCATTTCGGTAAACGCCTTGCCCTTGCGCTCCAGAATTTCGCTGGCCAGCTGCTCAAATTCCTTTTTCAGCTGCTCACGGCTGGCTTCGAGCTGTTCCAGCTGCTGCTGGAAATGGCGCTCCTGCTCCTCACGCCGTGTCTTAAGGGCACTGTGTTCAGACTGCAGCTGCTGCAACTCTTGCTGCAGTAACTGAAGACGTGATTTTTCTTCCTGCCACCAGCTTGCATATTGCCGTTCGGCCTGCTGACGCTCGTCATGCTGCACCTGCAGCCGGCTGAGCTCGACCTGCAGCCTGAGTTGCTCCTGCTGCTGTTGCTGAGTCTGGTCACGCAGCATGTCACTTTCATCCTGCAGCTGCTCAAGCTGGAGTTGAAGCTGGGCAGCAACCTGGCGCTCGCGTTCAAGCTTCAACCCGCTGCGCCAGCTGACCAGTGCCCAAACCAGCAGCGCGATGACCAGCGAAGAAACAATGGCAGGAAGCAGATTTTCAACAGGCATAACGGTCTCATCCGTACGGGTTTTCAACATGTTAGCAAAGCCGAGACGGATTCTCTTCACTCCATCTCGCAACGCTTTGCGGTACACTGCAGCTTTTCGTCAGCCCGAGACCCAAGATGCAGCCCGTTATTCTGGCCGGTGGCAGTGGCAGCCGCCTCTGGCCCCTGTCCCGCCAGCATCATCCCAAGCAGTTTTTAAGCCTGGCCGGCCAGCAAAGCCTGCTGCAGCAGTGCTTGCAGCGCGCCGCCCAAATAAGTCAAGTCCCTGCACTGCTTATAGGACGCGAAGAGCATCGCTTTCTATTGGCTCAACAGCTGCAGGAAACGGGGTTGCAAGGCCGCATTGTGCTGGAACCCGAAGGCCGCAACACGGCGGCCAGCCTTGTACTGGCCGCACTGGATGCTGTTGAGCGGGGTACACCCTGCCAGCTGTTGCTGGCCCTGCCGGCTGACCAGCTGATCGACCCAATTGATTCTCTGGTGCAGGCGACTAAAAGCGCCAGACTCGCCGCCGAATCCGGCCAGCTTTGCCTTTTTGGCGTAGTGCCAGATCATCCCGCAACCGGATATGGGTATATTCTGCCAGACCCTGCAGACCCGCGGCAGGTTGAGCGCTTTATCGAGAAGCCGGATGCAGCACAGGCGGCTGATCTGATTGAGCGCGGAGCCTTCTGGAATGCCGGGGTATTACTCACTCGGGCGGACACATTGCTGGCAACTCTGACGCCTCTGCAGCCGGATCTTATTGCAGCCTGCAAGCATGCCTGGCAACAGCGCACGACCGATATGGACTTCATCCGGGTGGGTGTCGAGCCCTTTCTAACCTGCCCGGAGATCTCTATCGATCATGCGCTGCTGGAGCATGCTTCCAGCTGCCACGTTACCGCACTGCAGGCCCACTGGCAGGATCTGGGCAGCTGGGCCGCCCTCGAACAGCAGCTGCCTGAGACACCCGATGGTTGCCGCGTTCAGGGCAAGGTGACACGTTTACACTGCCACAACACGCTGTTCATGGGTGGGGAGCGATTGATTGCAGCCCTGGGGCTGAGCAACCTGTTGGTGGTAGATACCCCGGATGCCTTGCTGTTGGCCGATAAGAACTACGCCAACGAGATGAGGCAACTGGTAGCCGAACTGCAGCAACAGGGCCGATCCGAGCTGATCAACCATCCCCGGGTCCACCGCCCCTGGGGCTTTTACGAGCATCTTCTTGACGGTCCCGGCTTTCGCGTCAAGCTGATCAGCGTCAACCCCGGTGCTGCCCTGTCTCTGCAACGCCACCGGTATCGTGCCGAGCACTGGGTCGTTCTAAGCGGCCATGCCAGCATCTCGCGGGATGCTGAACATATTGAGCTGGGTGCCAACCAATCCATCGCCATTGCGCAGGGACAGCTGCACCGGCTCTCCAACAATGGCATGGAACCCCTGTTGATTCTTGAAGTCCAGTCAGGTGATGTACTGGATGAAGCCGATATTGAACGGCTGGATGATCGCTATGGCCGTGGGTGACATGGGTACCGAATAATCCGTATGCAAGCACGCTACGTAAGCTGAATCAGGAGGCCCCTTGATGATACAACCCAAACACCTGCTGATTCTGATGTTGTTACCGTTGCTGACGGCCTGTGCCAACAACGACTGGCGTACCGCCAGCCGTGCCAGTGCCGGCATCGCTCCCGACCCAAGCACAACACCCGAGCCCGTGATACAGGTTTATGCCGCAGACGCCTGGGGCTGGCGAGGGATCTTCGCTGTGCACACATGGATCGCGCTCAAACCGCGCAACGCGGATCAGTACACCGTATACGAGGTCGTTGGCTGGCGCGAGCGGCGCGGCTTGCCGGTGCTGCGCATCGAGCAGGACACGCCTGACCGCCACTGGTTTGGCGCCAGGCCTGAGCTGATTCTGGACCGTCGCGGCGAAGGCGTGGATGAGCTGATCACCCAGATCGAGAGCACGGCACAAGACTACCCCTGGAAACATGAATACCGCGTATTCCCCGGCCCCAACAGCAATACCTTTCCGGCCTGGGTCGCTCAAAAAGTGCCTGATCTGCAACTGGAACTGCCGTTCAGAGCGATCGGTTCGGGCTGGGCAGACTGACGATCGATTTGGGGGTTGGCGCGACTCTCTGGCAGACTGTGTGACATGACAAGATGTACAACCCACTGACAAGGAGGGGGCATGTCTCATTCATGGCAGGCCATCATGCAAGAGGCTGTTCAGTTCAGACACCAGCTGCATCGCCAGCCGGAGCTGACCTGGCAGGAGCAAAACACCAGCCGAATGATACGAGAACAGTTGGACAAACTGGGGATTGCCTGGCGCAGCTGTGCAGAATACGGCACGCTTGCCACTCTGGCTGCTGATGCAAGCGGACCTCATATCGCCCTGCGCGGCGACATAGACGCCCTGCCTATCGAAGAGCTTACCGACCTGCCCTACCGATCTGAATCGCCCGGCTGTATGCATGCCTGCGGCCACGACGGCCATACCGCAGCCCTTTGGGCAACAGCAGCCTGGCTGAAGGCTCACGAAACAGACCTTCCGGGCCCCGTTACACTACTGTTTCAGCCGGCTGAAGAAGGCGGTCATGGCGCCCGCAAAATGATTGAAGAAGGAGCACTGAACGGCATTGACCGTATTTACGGCTGGCATAACTGGCCCGCCATACCCTGGGGACAGGCTGCCTGTCCCGATGGACCGGTCATGTCCGGTAACGGTACCTTTCATATCACCCTGACCGGCAAAGGGGGCCACGCCAGCCAGCCAGAAATCTGTCGCGACCCGGTGCTGGCCGCAGCAGCCGTGACCCTTAACCTGCAGCAGATCGTCAGCCGACGCCTGCCGCCACAGTCCGCGACCGTTATTAGCGTTGCCTCCATTGAAGCGCCCAGTGCTCCGACTGTGACACCCGAGACCGCTCGCATTGAGGGCAGCATCCGTCTGGCACAGCCGGAACTGCGCCCACTGGTGAACGAACTCATCGAGCAGATCACCCAGGACACAGCGCGCACCTACGGTGTCACGGCGCAGGTTGAAACCGTGAAGCGCTATGAAGCCACCATCAATCATGCTGACGCCGCAGCCGAATACCGCCGTGCGCTTGAGTCCTCTCTTGGGGAAGAGTGGCAGATGCAGAACCTGCCGCTGCCGATCATGGCATCGGAAGACTTCAGCTATTACCTGAACGAAGTGCCGGGGGCGTTCGCGCTGATTGGCATGGCACGGGAGGACAACTTCCAGGCACCCTGCCACAGCCCACACTACCAGTTCAATGACGACTTGCTGCCCAGAGTGGTAGAGGTTTTTGCCCGACTGACAGGAGCGCCTTTGCCAGAACATACCGATTGACTCATAATCCATTGGTCGCAGGTTCAAGTCCTGCTTGGCCCACCAACAAACCCGAAAAACCCCAATAAGTTCAGAATCTTACACTGAATAATCCAAAGGGATTTTATTCCGCGTCACCACAGGATTCTCATTCGGGACAATTTCGGCACACTGGCAAAGCTCAAGCGCACAACCAAGTACAGGGAAAGTGTGAGGAAACAGTATGGCAACGATTGTCAGAACAAAGCCCAAAACCTTGAAATACCGTGTCATTAATGTCTTTGATGACTAAGTGAAACGTACGCATGCAAACATACTGGCGGCAAGCTGCTGAAGAGATATAATACCACATCGCTTACAAAGGAAAGTGGTGAGCTCTTTTAGAGGTTCTAAACAAGTGGAGATTTTGCCCTGCGCACTAGAATGCTCGGGGTTCGTAAAGCACGGACCGAGGCAGAACCCGCCACGGAAAGTGTGATCAAATCTGTCGCGTGACGTAATGCTGGTGGCACAGGATCGGGGGTTTACAAATGGAGCGGCAACTGACACACACTGGCTACGAGCTCAGCAGTAAGCACCATCGGAGCTGTACTCGCAAGCGCCGTGAGCAAGTCGATACATATACTATATGGCTTCACTTCAAAGCTTTCATCAAAGTAAAGTATTCGAAACAAATAGAGTACCTCTTCCTTCCAAACCACATAGTTTTCCAAGCTTTTATACTAAAATAAAGTTCTGAAATGACTGTTTATATTTCGACAAGATCCTATTTTGAAATTATGGTTTTTAACAGCACATTGGGATGCTCTAGTGATTCAGGAAATGACGGACAGTAATGATTGAATACACCCCCAAAAAAATACTGAGCAAAAAATCCCTGGCTGTAGATTTATTTTCGGGAGCCGGAGGATTTTCTCTCGCCGCTATCCGAGAAGGCTTTCATATTGCTTTCGCAGTTGAAAATGACAAGTTTGCGGTCAAAACATATCAAGATAACATTTCTAATTACGGTCCAGTTTCGAAAGTCGAAGTTTTAAAGGAAAACATCTTAGAATACTGCCCTGAGCAAGTAGCTGGATATTACTTAAATGGAGCCGAGTGCGACCTTCTTCTTGGAGGCCCACCTTGTCAAGGTTTTTCAACTCACCGAATTCGAGGAGCCGGCATAGATGACCCAAGAAACGAGTTGGTACTGGCTTATTTTGGCTTTGTAAGGGCTATAAGACCGCGCGTTTTCTTGATGGAAAACGTACCTGGCATTTTGTGGCCAAGACATGAAAAACATCTCAAAAGACTCTATAGAGAAGGAGAAAAAGCAGGCTATTACATGTTTCCTCCCGTAACTATAGATGCGAGAGATTTTGGGGTCCCTCAAAGGAGAAAACGTGTCTTCGTCCTTGGTGTTCGAGACTTCGAAGAGAGTATCAATTTTGAGTGGCCACCAAAGGCGACTCATGCTGCATCTTCTAAGGTAAAAAAAGGCCAAGCTATCTGGCTATCATGCAAAAATGTTTTTGCACCAGCGCCAGATAATGATATAAATAACATTCACATGAATCATGGGCCTGAGTTGATTGAAGCATTTAGAAAAACCCCTCCTAATGGGGGGAGCAGGACAGACTCCGGTCGTATACTACCTTGTCATCGGCAGCACAACGGGCATACGGATGTTTATGGTCGTATAAATCCTTTTGAACCGGCCCCCACTATGACGACTGCGTGTATTAATCCATCGAAAGGACGGTTTGTACATCCAACAGAACATCATGGTATTACCCTAAGACAAGCTGCGCGAATTCAAACTTTTCCTGACGAGTTCGTGTTTCACGGAGGATTAATGGCAGCTGGAAAGCAGATTGGCAATGCCGTCCCTGTTCGTTTGGGTCAAGTATTGATTAAACACATCAAGCGCTACCTACTCAACAACACAAATGACTTTTCATGTCGTCAACTTACGAACGTCACTGATAAGCCAGGGGCTTGATGATGATAGAGACCTTATCGTTCCGAACGCAAGCTAGAACAGTTGACCACTTGGGCCGAGAACAAATTGCCGATTGTCCTACTGCAATTTCTGAGCTTTGGAAGAACGCATATGATGCGTATGCGCGAAACGTAAGTTTGCATGTATTTGACGACCCCGAGCCGGTCGCAGCTGTATTCGATGATGGACACGGAATGACCTATGACGAGTTCATCAGTCGTTGGTTGGTAGTGGGAACCGATTCCAAGTTTGATAATAATGTTCCTGATTCAGATGATCGCGATGGCTTGCCGAGACGAACGAAACAAGGTCAAAAGGGAATAGGCAGACTGTCATCAGCCAACCTTGGACCACTTTTACTTATCGTTAGTAAACGTAGAACTGAAGACTTTGTCGCTGCCCTTGTAGATTGGCGCATCTTTGAAAACCCTTATTTGATTCTATCCGACATAGAAATACCTGTGACAACCTTCTCGCAGAAGGATGAGTTGTTTCAAAGGTTACCCGAACTTTTTGACCGGTTGACTGATAACATTTGGGGAAACTCAAATGACATGCAGAGAGCTAGTCGGCTAAAACTCGCATGGGATACTTACGATAATCTGTTCGACGACGGAGACTTATTCTCGGAAAAACCGTCAGAACTCATCGCTAAAACAATTGTAGCAGCACGATTCGAAGAACGGCATCTTGCGCCTTGGCCTGTTTGGGAAGGCCTGTCGGAAAAAGGTACCGCTCTCGTCGTATCTGATATTAACTTTGATTTGCAAGCATTACTTCCATCGAAGGAAAAGGACAGCAATACAACGAAGACCAAACGAGATTTCATTTCTACTCTTTACGCATTTACGGATCCCTACGTCGCAGAGGATGGTAGTGAATTTAACTCCATTGATCCTAAGTTCTCCTACGAAGTAAAAACATGGAGTTCTGAAGTTGCTGACAACATAGTTGAAGATGATCGAATTTCGATCAACCGTAATACTACCGAGCAAATGGAATATGTGCTATCTGGGAATATCGACAAGCATGGTGTCTTCCATGGCCAGGTTAAAGCCTACGGAGAATGGCGCGTGCTTGGCACCGATTATGAAATTCCACCACCCGCCGATCTTTCCATTCCCACAGGGCCCACAACGTTTGTTGGCCCGTTCAGTTTGCATGTTGCAACCTTTGAGCAAGATCGCAGAAATTCGACTTTATCTGATGAAGACTTTGCTCGATTTAAAGGGTTGGAAGAACATAGTGGCTTCCTGATTTACCGCGATGGTCTAAGAGTTCTTCCATACGGTCGTGAGGCTAACGACTTTTTCGAGATCGAAACACGACGCAGCATGAATGCAGGCCGTGAGTTCTGGAATAAGCGCCGGATGTTTGGACGCATCGCGCTTTCTAGGGAATTAAATCCCAACCTACGAGACAAAGCAGGCCGAGAAGGGTTCATCGATAATCGTGCTGCGAAGGTTTTACGTGCGCTTGTGATTAATATCCTCAAACGTGCTGCATATGAATATTTCGGGAGTAATTCAGATCTCAGAAAGGAGTTATTGCCTGATATTATAGCGCAAAATCTAAAGGAAAAAGCAGAGCGCCAACGTAAGGAACTCTCGAAAAGAAACGCTAAATCTTTTCGGTCTAGACTTCGAAAAAATCTGCCAAACCTTCAAAGCCTCAATAAAAGTGCATTTTCTTTGGTTACGGAAACCAAGATAGAAGGTGACCAAGGAATAGATAATGTTCAGGAAATTATTTCTGATTTAACTTCGGAGCTTGCTGAATTGCGGATTGTTGGTGCGCCCGCTAAGCTCGGGGCTCTTGAAGATGATTATCGCGCATATCGGTCAATGTACTCAGAAGTTCAGGAGTGCATTAGGTCACTCGAAGAGAAGCGGGCTGAAGCAATTGAACGTATTAGCCCGGCTAAACCAGAAGAGATTGCACAAAAGCAGCTGAGTAGCCATGCGAGCCGGCTTCAAGCGCGTCTTCGTTCCTGGCGAAAGTCGATAGATGAAATGCAGGGATCTGAAAGAAAACGTGTCTCTGTGCTTTTCGATCAACGAAACAAAGCTTTCCACCAAGACGCCATGCCCCTTGTTGAGCAGGTAAAAATGGGAAAACTGGGGTTAGATGATGCGCTTGAGCAGATGAAAACGCTTTACGAAAGACTGGATACGGAAAATGAAGATACTTTCCAGTCATACTTGGATGCTCTTGAGGTCATGAGCGAAAATATTAATATTGAGTTAATTGCTCGTCAGGGTACTGCGGACAATATCTCTCTGAGGGACGATTTAAATCGCTTAAACCAGGTTGCCCAGCTTGGTGTAACGGTTGAAATTTTAGGGCATGAACTCAATTCAAATGAACGAATGATCAGAGAGGGAATTAGGCAAATTCGTCATGCTGGCGACGTTCCCGGTACTAGATTGATTGAAGCTGGTTTTGAGGCTCTATCGCAACAGCTTGAATTTTTGTCTCCACTTAAAATTTCGGGAACACGAACTCGCAGAAAAATTACTGGCGAGGAGGTATTTGAATACCTTACCAATTTTTTTGATTCGGTAACCCGTAATCACCGAATAGAAATCTCAGCCTCTCAAGAGTTCAAGCTTTTTTCAATCTATGAACAACCTTCGCGATTGCTTCCTGTGTTTGTTAATTTGGTTAATAACAGTGTCTATTGGCTTTCTACCTCCCAAACGCCCGCTCCGAAAGTATTTCTTTCGATTATAGATCGTAAAATCATCATTTCAGACAACGGGCCCGGAATCGATCCAGTGGACCAGGAAAGCCTGTTTAAGATGTTTTTTACACGGAAATCTAGTGGTGGCCGCGGCATCGGCTTGTATCTTAGCCGTGTGAATCTATTAGCTGGCGGTCATTCAATTCAATATTCGACTGATCGGAAATTCCAGCGTTTAGAAGGCGCTAACTTTTTAATCGATTTGAAGGGGGCTGAATTTGGCTAATGGAGCTAGCTTTGACGATTTGGTACATGAGGCGTTTATAAAACCGCTTAGATCGGTATTAATCGTCGATGATCAGTACCCAACGTGGGAAGAAATTTTCAATTCCAAGTTGGAAGGGACAGATAAATCTATCGAAATTGAAAACAGGTCAGAAACTAAGAGCTGGAGTAGTTCAGGTACAGCTAAAGAAGTTTACGACCTTGTGCGTGAATTTCGTTGCCAAAACCCTGGATTTATTATCGATATTCATGATGGTGTCTCTTCCCAAATAGATATAAAGACTGCTGGAAGTGAATCGCCACAAGAGCTTGCCGATCATTTGCATCAGTCTGATTTGCTAGTTCTAGATTACAACTTAGAGGGTTCCGAATCTGGAACTGGAGGACATACAGCAAGAAAAATTTTGTCATCCGTATTGAGTAATCACCATTTTAACTTGGTCGTTGTTCACACAAGTGAGGACTTAGATAATGTTATACATGAATGTCTTTGTTCCCTAATGAAAACCTGCTCGTCTCAATATAATCAGAATATTGTCGACGAGCTTGAAAAATTGGAAAATCTTATAATCGAAAAAGAGGAAGAGGATAGTTTTGATAGATCGTTAATAGCCGATAAGTTTGATTTAGCGTCGTATATTTATTCCCGTAGCGCTGATGGTGTTTTAGAAAAAGCGTTGGGAGAATTTATGCAAGGAAAGGGCGTACTTTCTGCTTTAAGCGCATGGGCTGATGAGTTATCTCTCATAGGAAAGAATAAAAGGATCTTCTTTTATTGGGCCGTTCGTGAGTTAGAAAACAAAAACAGCAGCAATTTTATAGAGAGTCCACCAGAAGCCTTGCTGTGGCATATTTCAGATAACCGTCGATGGCTCAGAACTTCACGGGGTTTTGTATGTTTTGTGGAAAAAGGGCCTCAAAACCTTATTGCTGAATTGAAAGATGCGTTGGAAAATTGGAAGCCTACCCCCTCAAGACTACTCTCGGCAAAATATCGGGATGAAATAAGCAAAATAGGTGCCGATGTCGAAGACCAGTCCCTTCGCCAGAAACACGCATTTGCAAAGTTCTACGATACTATTATCAACCCGAATCCTAATGGACTTGATCTCAACGATGATCAAGTTGAACTTTTGAGAAGGCAAAAGTTACGCGATCACGTCAGTCGACAATCAGAAATGCTCTCCTTTCTTGTTGAGGAGGAGATAATTGAATTTGGTTCGCGAATTTATGAGACAGATCGCCTCTCAGGGTTTCAGTTTAAGAATCACTATGATGTCGATTTGACAGATCAAAATCAGAAAAGAGAAGCAGTAAGCCAATTTAATAGGCACATTTGTTGCCTGCCGTCGAAGCCAACAGAGGTTACCTCGGAGATCAAAGAGCAACTTGATAGTGGGCATGTATTCAAAATCGATAACGACTGGTGGGTATGTGCTACACCCGCTTGCGATCTACAACCTGGACAAAATACGATCGCTTTTTCTAGGGGTAACGATCAGTCGCTTAGGCCTTTCACTGCACTGAGATTGGAAAAAGTTTCAGACCTAAAGGATCTTACCTCAGACCACATCAATAGTGGTTCGTACTGTTACGTTGAATACGAGGGAAAAGTTATCGGCCTCGGAACTCGCAGTCCTAAGATAGATGCGCAAAAACCTGCTGAGTCGAAAGTTTTCTGGCGATCAATGGTTGCGAAGAATGGTGGGGTTATATCACATGGTAAGTTAGAGCTTTTTGAGATTCAGCTTGAACTTGAAAATGACGTCCTAAAATCAGAGCTCAAAGTGGCAGAAGTTGTGACGAAACTGAGATACGAGTACGCGCTAAATTTCATTCAGCGTGTTGGAGGAAGCGTCAGCCGGATCGGCTTGGGGTACGTTTCTTGATGAAGATGCTGCGAAATTTTACACAATACCCGAGTCGTAGGTAATCTTCTCAACCATTGAAGAAATATGTTCATGTTAGCATTTTCATAAGTAGGCAGGCTTTTTTATAACCATGATCGAAATTTCCAGCACAGAGGTATTTTAGAGTCAGTGTAGCGAACCGGCGCATAATTTTTGGAGGCGATTCGCTATTTTCTAATAATTATATTACTACGAACTTTTTTCAAAAACGGCTCTAAATCTATTGTTCACGCGTCTGCAGTGCCCCTCACTTCAGAGCTAAGTATAGGTACACTCATCAGTTTGGACCCCTTACCCTAAATTACGCTAAGTTACTGTTACTAAAATACTTTCCCTTACGCTCAATTACGCTTATATCCCTCTGATTTAAAAGGATTTATGATTTAATATCAGAACGCGTATTCCATTGGTCGTACCCAACCCTGCGCTCGCAGCATACCGTACGTCTCTGTACATAAAAAACGCCGCTTTACTTGCTGCCCTGCACTTTCTCTTCTAGGGTGAAGTTGCAGGGCTGTGCAAGCCTGTACGTTTTCCGCTAACACTCAATTGAACATCTCAGCTGTACATCCACCCGGTGACTCACCGGCAAACACATAACAGTCCGAACTTTGGCGAGGCCCCTGCCTTGCCTGGCTCCATTTCACAATTGGCTACACAAGGAGATCGACATGGATCTGTTTGAAAAATGGGAATCCGAAATCCGTGGCTACTGCCGTGCCTACCCAACCGTGTTTGCAAGCGCATCCAACGCCCGTCAGGTGGATGAACAGGGGCGAAGTTATATCGACTTTTTTGCCGGGGCCGGGGTGCTGAACTTTGGCCATAACAACCCGCACATGAAGGAAGCCCTGATCGACTTCATCCGCTCAGACGGTGTTGCCCACAGTCTGGACATGAGCACGACGGTCAAGCGCGAATTCATCGGCGCCTTTGTGGACACCATTCTTGAACCACGCCAGATGAACTACAAGCTGCAGTTCATGGGCCCCACCGGCACCAACGCGGTGGAAGCCGCGCTGAAACTGGCACGTCGCGTCACCGGCCGCACCGAAGTTATCGCCTTCACCCAGGGCTTTCATGGCATGACGCTGGGCTCGCTGGCCTGTACCGCCAACCAGGTGTTCCGCAAGGCTGCAGGCGTACCCCTGAATCACGTCACTCATGCACCGTTCGAGACTACATCAGGCTGTGGCATGGGGTGTCTGAACACCCTGCGTGAGGCACTGGAGAACAGCTCCAGCGGTTTCGAGCAGCCCGCCGCGTTTATCATTGAAACCATTCAGGCAGAAGGCGGGGTCAACATTGCCAGCACCGAGTGGCTGCTGGAGCTGCAACAGCTGGCACGGGACACCGGTGCCCTGCTGATCGTAGACGACATTCAGGTGGGCTGTGGGCGCACTGGCAGCTACTTCAGCTTTGACAACACCGGGCTGGAGCCAGACATCATCTGTCTGGCCAAGGGGATCGGCGGTTTCGGCACACCACTGGCGATGAATCTCGTCAAGCCTGAGCACGATGCCCACTGGCAGCCTGGCGAGCATACCGGCACCTTCCGAGGACAGGGGTTCTCTTTTGTGGCCGGGCGCGAAGCTCTGCGCTACTTCGAAGATGACCGGCTGATGCAACTGACCCGCGAGCGCGGTGAGATGATTCACGAGCGCCTGCAGTCACTGGCATCACGCTTCCCCGACGCCGGCTTTGCCGTGCGTGGACGCGGCATGATTCAGGCACTGGATGTGGTCGATGGCGCACTGGCCAAAACCATCGCCCGTGAGTGCTTTGATACAGGCCTATTGGTAGGGCCCTGTGGTATTGGTGGTCGGGTCATCAAACTGATCCCTCCCCTGACCATCCCCGATGAAGATCTGGAAACCGGTCTCAACCGGCTGGAAGCCGCCGTCATAAAAATCATGGAGGCTGCCTGATGCGCAAACGCGATGATATGACGTTCCCGTTCGAGGAATATGAGCGCCGCATCGATGAGTTGCGCCAGCGCATGTCAAAACGCCTGCTGGATGCGGTCATCATCTCAGACCCCGAGAACCTGATGTATCTGACCGACTACCAGACCACCGGCTACTCCTATTTTCAGGCGCTGGTGGTACCACTGGAAGACGAGCCGTTCATGATTACCCGGATGATGGAGGAGTCCAACGTTCATGCCCGCACCTGGGTGGAAAAAACGCGGCCCTATTCCGATACCGGCGATGCAATCCAGATGCTGATCGAATCGCTGCGCGAGTTTGGCCTGTCAAAAAAGGTGCTGGGCTATGAGCGTAACAGCTATTTTTTCCCAGCCTACCATCAGGATTACTTTCGTACGGCCTTCAAGGATGGGCGGCTGATGGACTGCTTTGGCATCGTGGAAGAGGGCCGCAAGTGCAAGTCCTCGCATGAACTGGATGTGATGCGAATCTCTGCCCGTGCCGCCCGAGCCGGGATGGAGGCCGGCATTGAGGCCTGTCAGGCGGGTGTGACCGAAAACGAGATCGGTGCCGCCATCAGTGCCGGCATGTTTCGGGCCGGCGGCGATTTTCCCGCCGTGATGCCCTACGTCACCTCTGGCCCACGTACCATGATTGGCCATGCCACTTGGGAGGGACGTGAAGTTCAGCCCGGTGAGCATGTATTTCTGGAAGTGGGCGGTTGCTACCGTCGTTATCACACCGCCCTGATGCGCACGGTCATCTGCGGTGAACTGAGTGAATCGATGTACAAGGCTCAGGAAACCATGAAGTGTGCTCTCAAGCACATCAGGGCTGAACTGAGGCCTGGGCTTACCGTATCTGACGCCGACCACATTGTGCGCTCCATCATTACCGAAAACGATGTAGGTGCCCGCCTGATCACCCGATCTGGCTACTCCATCGGCATCGCCTTTCCGCCCAGCTGGGATGAAGGCTACATCATGAGCCTCAAGGGTGGTGACAGCTCGGTGCTGGAACCGGGCATGACCTTCCACCTGATCCCGTGGATGTGGGGTGTGGATGGCGACAAGACCTGTGGCATATCGGATACCTTCTATATAACCGATGACGGCTGTGGCTCGTTTTTCGAGGACATGCCACAGGACTTTGTGATCAAGCCCGGTGCAGCGGGTACCCGCGCAGCGACCAAGACAGGCGAGCCCGTCATGACGGCTGCGAGCTCTACCCCACCGGATACACCTTGCCACACCAAAGGCAAAAAGCATCCATCGAAGCAAAAATCCGGCAAGAAACACTAAGGAGAGCCACATGCTCAGAGTGATCAATCCCACCAGCGGTCAGCTGCTGCATGAATATCCCGCACTGGATCGCGACAGCATGAACAGCCGCATCGACATGGCGAACAGGGCCTTTGCCGACTGGCGCACACGCAGCTTTGCAGAGCGTGCCGAGGTTCTGCATCAGGTCGCCGTTCTCATGCGGGCCGAGGAAGTTGAACTGGCCCGTCATATGACCGACGAGATGGGGAAACCGGTTAAGGAAGCGCGGGGTGAGGTACTCAAGGCTGCCTGGTGTGCCGAACACTATGCCGGGCATGCCGAAAGCTACCTGCAGCCCGTTAATCTGGCCTCGGACGCAAGCCACAGTTATGTCCAGCATCTGCCTCTTGGGCCGGTGCTGGGGATTCTGCCCTGGAACGCCCCGTTCTGGCTGGCATTTCGGTTCTGTGCCCCGGCGCTGATGGCGGGCAATACATGCCTGCTCAAGCATGACCCCCATGTGCCGGCCTGTGCTGAAGCGATAGTGGATCTATTCGCTCGTGCAGGAGCACCAGAAGGCATCATGCAGAATCTGCCCCTGCAGACACCGGATGTGGAAGCCGCTATCCGTCACCCCGGTATACGGGCTGTATCCTTTACCGGCTCAAGTGCCGGGGGCAGCAAGGTCGCCGCAATGGCCGCATCCGAGATCAAGCCTGCTGTAATGGAGTTGGGCGGCTCTGACCCGGCCATCGTTCTGGCCGATGCAGACCTGGAGCAGGCCGCGGACCTGATAGGCTTCTCCCGCATCATCAATGCGGGACAGTCGTGCATCGCGGCCAAGCGCATCATTGTCGAGGCTTCGGTTTATGACCGCTTTGTGGAACTGCTCAAGACCCGGCTGGAGAAGCTCAATCAGGGCGATCCGGTCGACCCGGAAACCGACATAGGCCCCATTGCACGAGAGGATCTGCGCAACGAACTCGCGCGTCAGGTGGATGAAACCATTGCCGCCGGGGCCCGTTGCCTGCTCGGTGGGAAGCTACCGGAGGGCCCGGGCTTTTTCTACCCCGTGACCCTGCTGGTGGATGTAACCAATGACATGACCGCCTGCCGGGAAGAAACCTTCGGCCCGGTCGCCGTGGTACTCAAGGCCGATAATGCAGAGCATGCTCTGGCACTGGCCAACGACACCGAATACGGCCTGGCCAGCTCAATCTGGACCGAACAGAGCCGTGGCGAGGCGATGGCCCGAGAAATTGAGGCCGGTCAGGTGGTCGTCAACGGACTGGTCAAAACCGATCCTCGGCTGCCCAGTGGCGGGATCAAACGGTCGGGACTCGGACGAGAGCTTGGACCCCACGGCATCCTTGAATTCGTGAATATTCAACAGGTCTGGGTCGGCCCAAAACAGGAATAACCCCTCCCCTCACCGGCCGGATCCACCCGGCCGGTATCATTTCACATCCAGCCGCTTCCCGGCCTTGCATTGATCCGATTTAGCCACTCAATCACCTCCATAGCCCCAAGGGGGTTGGCAGAGTGTGCAATGAGGATTAGTATCTATTAATAGATTATAAGAATATAACTATTAAGAATATACGCGGGGTTTATTATGCAACCGATCGTTACAGCCTTTTTTGATGAACCGACCTTCACTTACAGCTATGTGATTCAGGACCCGGATTCTTCCAGCTGCGCCATCGTCGACTCCGTACTGGACTTCGACTATGCCGCCGGCAAAACCGATACTCGTTCAGCCGAAGCCATTCTGACCTTCATTGCCGAACAGGGCCTGACGGTGGAGTGGATTCTTGAAACTCATGTTCATGCCGACCACCTGTCAGCAGCACCGTTTCTGCAGGAAAAAACCGGTGCAAAACTGGGTATCGGTGCGCACATCACCACCGTGCAGGACACCTTTGGCAAGGCGTTCAATGCCGGAACCGAATTTGCCCGTGACGGCAGCCAGTTTGATGCGCTGTTCAACGATGGCGACAGCATTCGCATCGGCACTCTGGAAGGCAAGGCGATGCATACCCCCGGCCACACGCCGGCCTGCATGACCTATGTCTTTGGTGATGCCGCCTTTGTTGGTGACACTCTGTTCATGCCGGACTACGGTACCGCCCGCTGTGACTTCCCCGGTGGCGATGCCCATATCCTGTTCCAGTCGATTCAGAAGGTATTTACCCTGCCGGACGCAACACGCCTGTTCATGTGTCACGACTACAAGGCACCGGGCCGTGATGAATACGCTTACGAAACCACCGTGGCTGAAGAGCGCGCACACAACGTCCACGTGCACGAAGGGATCAACGAGGCTGACTTTGTCCGCATGCGTACCGAGCGCGATGCCTCTCTGGATATGCCGCGCCTGATTCTGCCCTCCGTGCAGGTGAACATGCGTGCCGGCAAGATGCCGCCGGCAGAAAGCAACGGTCAGGTTTACCTCAAGGTACCGATCGATCTGTTCTGAGTTTAACCGTCCCAACTAAACCGATAATAACAACAGTACCGCGGGAGAGTTTTATGGAAGTTCATCAGCTTACGCCTTTTCTCAGTGTCAGCCCCCAATTGACGGCCGCCGATGTGGGGCTCGCCGCCTCCATGGGGTTCAAGGCGATCATCTGTAACCGGCCTGATCAGGAAAGTCATGACCAGCCGGACACCGACGACATCCGCGCCGCTGCCGAACGGCATGGGCTGGAATGGCGCTATCAGCCTGTGGTTTCAGGCCAGATAACCGATACGGATGTAGCTGCGTTTCATGAGCTGATGAACAGCCTGCATGGACCTGTACTGGCTTTCTGCCGTACCGGTACTCGCTGTACTACCCTGTGGGCGCTGGCAGAAGCCCCACGTCTGGATGTGGACGCCATTCTCAAGACCACGGCAGCAGCCGGATATGACCTGACTGCACAGCGTGATCGCATCAAGGCTCTGGCGGGTACTCACAGCCATGCTGAGGCCATGCATACAGCCAGCCGCAAGCGTCATGATGTACTGATTGTAGGCGGCGGCGCTGCTGGTCAGTCAGTCGCCGGCAGCCTGCTGCAGCGCCAGCCGGATCTGGATATTGCCATCATTGAACCACGTTCTGAACATTACTATCAGCCGGGCTGGACGCTGGTCGGAGGTGGTGTATTTGAACGCCGTGAGACCGTACGTCAGATGGGCAAAGTCATGCCCGACAGCGTCAAGTGGTACCATGCGGCCGCATCAGGGTTCCGCCCCGAACAGCAGCAGGTTCTGCTGGAAGACGGCGAACAGATCGGCTATCGCATTTTGGTGGTCGCGCCCGGCCTGACGCTGGACTGGGACGCAATACCCGGGTTACGTGAAAGCCTGGGTCGTAACGGTGTCACATCCAACTACCTGTTCGACCTCGCACCCTATACCTGGGAGCTGGTACAAAGTACTCGAAAGGGGCGTGCCCTGTTCACTCAGCCACCGATGCCTATCAAGTGTGCAGGCGCACCGCAGAAGGCGATGTATCTGTCCTGTGACCATTGGATGCGTCAGGGCGTGCTGAAGGATATCGAAGTCGAGTTCTGTACGGCAGGTGCTGCCCTGTTTGGGGTAACCGATTATGTGCCGGCTTTGATGAAATACGTGGAGAAGTACGGCATCAACCTGAACTATCAGAACAATCTGATTCAAGTGGACGGACAGGCCAAAACTGCCCTTTTCAAGGTTACGGATGCAGAAGGCAACAGCCAGGAAGTCGAAAAACCATTTGATATGTTGCATGTCTGCCCGCCTCAACGCTCACCGAAACTGATCAGCGAGAGCCCGCTGGCGGATGCTGCCGGCTGGATTGAACTGAATCCGGAAACACTTCAGCACAGCCGCTTCGGCGATATTTTTGGGCTTGGCGACGCCGGAAACACCCCCAATGCCAAAACTGCCGCTGCCGTGCGCAAGCAGGCACCGGTCGTGGCCGAGAACATTCTGCTGGCGCTAAAGGGAGAAGCGCCACGAGCCATCTACGACGGTTACGGCTCCTGCCCACTGACAGTGGAGCGTGGCAAGATCGTGCTGGCGGAATTCGGCTATGGTGGCAAACTGCAGCCGAGCTTTCCGCTCTGGCTGGTCGACGGCAAGGAACCCAGCCGCTTTGCCTGGCTGCTGAAGGAAAAAATGCTGCCCTGGATCTACTGGAATGCCATGCTAAAAGGGCATGAGTGGATGGCAGGACCCGAGATTCTCAATCACCGACCCGCCGATCACGAGGCCACTCAGGCTTGTGACTTCGGTGATCGGAAATAACACCTATACAGCCCCCTGACTCAGGAAGCCTGATTGATGTTGCAACGCTACTTGCCCATATTACAGTGGCTCAAGGTCTACAACCGTGAAACCCTGACCAGCGACCTGGTGGCTGCCGTGATCGTCACGATCATGCTGATTCCTCAGTCGCTGGCCTACGCCCTGCTGGCCGGGCTGCCGCCTGAAGTCGGCCTGTATGCCAGTATCCTGCCGCTGGTGGCGTATGCCATTTTTGGTACCAGCCGCACCCTGGCGGTGGGGCCGGTGGCGGTGGTTTCACTGATGACTGCCGCTGCGGTGGGCAATTTGGCGCTGGCCGGTACAGCTGAATATCTGGCAGCGGCCATCGCACTGGCGTTTTTGTCCGGTGTCATCCTGATCCTGATGGGGCTGTTTCGTCTTGGTATTCTGGCCAATTTTCTCAGCCACCCGGTCATCTCGGGCTTTATCACCGCCTCCGGCCTGATCATCGCAGCCAGCCAGCTCAAACACATACTGGGTGTCGATGCCGGCGGTCACAATCTGCTTGATATCCTGATGGCGCTGGCGGGCCAGCTGGCGCATATCAACTTGCCAACGCTGATCATCGGGGTGAGCGCCACCGCCTTTCTGTTCTGGGTACGCAAGCAACTCAAGCCTCTGCTGGTGAAAGTGGGGCTGGGTCCTCGCCTTGCCGACATTATCGCCAAGGCAGGGCCTGTGCTGGCTGTTGTTGCCACTACACTGGCTGTCTGGGGACTGGATCTGCAGGCACAGGGCGTGAAGGTTGTCGGACAGGTGCCTTCAGGGCTGCCAGGGCTGACCCTGCCCTCTTTTGATCTGGAACTTTGGAAGCAGCTGTTTGTATCCGCCCTTTTAATCAGCATTGTCGGCTTTGTTGAATCTGTTTCAGTCGCGCAAACGCTGGCAGCCAAACGACGCCAGCGAATCGACCCGGATCAGGAGCTGGTGGGGCTTGGCGCATCCAACATTGCCGCTGCAGCGTCCGGTGGCTTCCCTGTAACCGGCGGTTTCTCACGTTCAGTGGTCAACTTTGATGCCGGTGCCGAAACACCCGCCGCGGGTGCCTTCACGGCAGTCGGCATCGCAATGGCTACACTGGTACTGACACCCCTGATTTTTTTCCTGCCCAAGGCAACGCTGGCGGCCACCATCATCGTAGCAGTCCTGTCATTGGTTGACCTGGGGGCACTCAAACGAACCTGGGCCTACTCACGCAGTGATTTCGCTGCCATGCTCGCCACCATTGTGCTGACCCTGGTACATGGCGTTGAGCTGGGCATCATCGCCGGTGTCGGCCTGTCTGTGCTGCTTTACCTGTATCGCACCAGCAAACCACACAGTGCCATTGTGGGTCGAGTACCCGGTACAGAGCATTTCCGTAATATCGACCGACACCAGGTCGAAACCGAGCAGCACATCCTCACCCTGCGTGTGGATGAAAGCCTCTACTTTGCCAATGCCCGCTATCTGGAAGATCTCATCTATGATCAGGTGGCACGCAACCCGGAGCTGCGACACCTTGTACTGATGTGCCCGGCCGTCAACCTGATCGACGCCTCGGCACTTGAAAGTCTTGAGGCGATTAATCAGCGCTTGATGGATAGCGGTGTGAAATTCCACCTGTCGGAAGTCAAGGGGCCGGTTATGGACAAGCTCAAGGACACTCACTTTCTGCACGACTTGAGTGGTGAGATTTTCCTGAGCCAGTATGCAGCGTGGGAGAAGTTGCGGGCAACGAGCCAGCCATGCGACAACAATTGATCCAAAACATACACATATGGACTTTACGTGGACTGATATATCCCTTTGTTTAATATGAATTCTATCTGAAATAGATTCAGCCTAGTCACTATATTGCCTATAAGCTGTATACTCATATCATTTGGGACAGTGACTAGGGATCAATCAGTACTATGGCTACCAAGCGCTTATCACGCAACGACTGGATAAATGCAGCCACTAAAGTGCTTGCCACTAGTGGCATAGACATGGTGCGCGTGGACAATCTTGCCAAGAAGCTGAAAATTACGCGCGGCAGCTTCTATTACCACTTTGACAGCAGAAAAGAACTGCTTCAAGCGATACTGGACACCTGGAGGCTGAAAGCGACTGAAGCCGTCATCGATAGCCTGAAACAGAAATCTCAGGACAGTAAAGAGCAGCTGATGGAGCTGATGTCACTTCCCTTGAAAGGCGATAAAGCCCAGGAAGCCGCATCAATTGAAATCTCCCTTCGGGCCTGGGGCCGGCGCGATGAAATTGCACGCGCTGCCGTGAATGAAGTGGACAGCTACAGAATCGGCTTCATCGAAGGATTATTTATCGACCTTGGCCATACCAGCAGTCAGGCTAATGATCTCGCACACCTGGTATATTCTTTCCTGATTGCCACCTCTCTGGTCGATCCCTTCTCTTCTGAGGAAGTCCGCAAGGAACGGGCTCAGCGCATAGCCCACTTTCTGGCGGACAACTGCCCGCTGTCTGACTGCAAATTCAGAAACCTCTAACCTGCTACAAAAAAGCCACCTCATTGAGAGGTGGCTCGGTTCCAAAACCATTAGCGTCGCAGGAGCTACATCATTTCAACCAGAACCAAAGAAAGCGCAGGGAACAGAATAATAAGTGCCAATCTTAAAATATCAGCGATAAGGAACGGGAACACCCCTTTAAATATCACTTTAAGATCAACGTCAGGCACTACTGACTTGAGTACAAATACGTTCAGTCCTACCGGGGGAGTAATCAAGCTAATTTCTGTTGCAATTACCACAATGATACCGAACCAGATAAGGTCCATCCCCATTCCTTCAACGATGGGATAAAAAACCGGTACTGTTAACAGCAGCATTGAAATGGATTCAAGAACAGCTCCAAGAACAAAATAGATCATCAGGATTAAAAGCAGGACGCCCATCAGACCCAGGTTCAGACTTTCCATCCATTGAACGATAGTAAATGGAAGATTGGACACATTAACCAGGTTTGCAAATATCAGCGACCCGATCAGAATAGCCACAAGCGCAACTGTAGTTGCGGCTGTATCCTCAAGCGCATCTCGCATTTTCTGCCAACTCATTCGTCCTCTGATCAACGTAATCAGTATGGCACCGACAGATCCCACACCAGCCGCTTCTGTCGGAGAGAAAAGCCCAAAGTAGATCCCACCCAATACGATAAAAATCAATAGAGTGAAGGCCCACAACTGCCGAATGGCCAACAGCTTCTCTTTAAGTGTCGCTTCACTCGCATCCGAACATTTATCTTTCAGAACATGAACCACAAAAAGTACAGCTGCAACGTAAAAGATGACACCTAGAATACCAGGTATAACACCTGCCACGAAAAGCTTGCCAATATCAGTTTCGGTAATAATACCGTAGAACACCAGCGCAATGGAGGGTGGTATAAGAATACCAAGAGTCCCGCCCGCAGCAATGGATCCGGTTGCAAGGCCATCGCTGTAACCGAATCTTTTCATCTGAGGGTATGCAATACGCGTCATGGTTGCAGCTGTGGCAAAACTGGAACCACAGAAAGTACTGAAACCACCTGATGCACCTATCGTCGTGATTGCAAGGCCCCCTTTAAGATGACCTACCAACGCATGAGTGGCATTGTATAACTCATCAGCCAGGCCTGAGCGACTGATGATGTTACCCATAAGAATAAATAACGGAATAACCGAAAACTCATAGGAAAGTACCGTTTCCGTTGCAATCATGCCCAGCTGGCTCATTGCTGGCGACCAACCCTGATAATATGCCAGACCAAGCACACCGACTACACCCGTCGATATTGCTATGGGTACACGAATAAACAACAGGAAAAGAAGTGAAAGAAAAGCTATAAGCATTACCATAATTTCGCCTGTTATTCCTGATTATTATCGGGGTAAACAACCAAAAGACTGATCAATGCAACCATTGCAAAACCAGCCATAACCGCCAATATTATCCACTTTTCCAATCCAAGGAACATGAACACATCCCCAAACAACCTGGACTCTTTAGCCTGTATATAAACCATATAAACAAGGGCCGAAAAGAAAACGACCTCTATGATATAACTGAACCACGCGAGAAATATTCCAGTCTTGCCTTTGAATATCTTCTCAAGCAAATCAATCTTGACATGCTTTCTTTTTTTATGGACATGATACAAGCCCGAGTAAAAACAAACCGCAAGGCATATACCTACCACTTCATAAGCAAAACCAATGGGACTATTGAAGAAAACACGTCCGAATACATCTGCAAAGGTTATCCCGGCCATAACAACAAGAGATAACATTGATATCTTCGAACAGATGTAATCCAACACTTTCAACAAGGACATACTCATAAAAAACCCTGTATAAGGGCCATGCACCAGCATGGCCCTTATCCTCATTTAGAGTTCAGACGTTTAATCTCGTTCATGTAGAAATCAAAAGCTGCCTTACCATCAACACCATTGGCTTCCGCCTTATCGAACCAGTCAGCGCGCACCGGTTCAAAAGCCTTGTCGATTGCTGCATTCAGCTCTTCGCCTGCTTCTTTATAATTTTCACCCAGCCGCTCCTTAAGCTGTGCGCGTGCCAGAACATCGTTTTCATGCCAAAGAGATCCCATGCGCACGGCCAGTTTCTCTCCGGAAATATCCATAATTGCTTTCTGGTCTGCAGGGCTTATCTGGTCCCACTTGTCTTTGTTCACAATTACAAAGGTACTGTTTGTGAATATGCCACCCGGTATTTGTGTAATGTGCTCAACGTAGTTGTCTACTTTGAACCCAGTCAGCAGCTCATCCGAGAGTGTGGTTCCGTCAATAATTCC